>ERZ651768.2486-NODE-2486-length-12769-cov-3.233769_pt1 | contig 12769 bp, 12 predicted proteins | sample MGYA00514754_ERZ651768 | MGnify/ENA metagenome assembly ERZ651768 | reverse complement strand
TTTCAATATATTTGTTTTTATTATTTTCAAAATAAGATTTAATTTGATTACCCGAAAAACTTATTTTTTTTTTCAAGACATCATTTAAATTTATAACTTCAATATTTCTTTTTTGATTAATTTTATCGTATGCACTATTAACTAAAAATTTTGAAGGTACTATTCCTTTTCCAATGAAATCAAACAATAAAATGACAGTTTTGTATGTCTTTTCTGTTGCAAGAAAGATGGCCTCAAGTGGACCTTTTTTACTAAAGACTATAATCTCTGGCAATTCATCATAATTTTCTTTTATTCCCACTCCAATCAACCCTCTTTTAACTCCTAAGTCGTTTACAGCCAACCCAATAGTTATTGGAAGAGCAAAGTTATCTTGACCCCTTTTTACAAGAAAAAGAGTACTGGTTTCAGGCATTCGAGATATCATCTCTACGAAGTGGGTTAGGCTATGAATAGAAGTTTTGCCAACCTCCAAAATTCTATCTCCTTTTAATAAACCAGACCTCTCAGCAGATCCCCCCGGAATCACTTCTGATATTTCTACAGTAGAGAAACTTTCTATACCAAAACTCCTAATAATGCTTTGATCTAGTTCAGAACTTAACCAATCCTGTATGTTTACTGAACCTAATTTTTCTTGACCTGTCTTTTCTTTCAGGAATTTAATATTTATTGTGCCTGATTCTCCAATCCTGGAAGCCAGAACACCATTAACGTCGCTTAAACTAGTAACTTCTTGTTTATCTACCGATAAGATCCTATCCCCTACCTCCAAACCTGCCTGTTCAGCTAAGCTTGCTTGATGAACATAACCCACAATTGGAGCCAGCTCTTTCGTCCCAATTATAAAAATAAAAAAGAAAATAAAAATTGCTAACAGGAAATTAGCGAAGGGACCTGCAGCGGTGATTACAGCTCTAGCTCCCAAAGATACTTCTGGATAAGAAATCTTTACAGACTGAGAATCTTCTTCCTCTTCTTTTCCTTGTAAAGGATTTTCTTCCCCTAGCATTTGAACATAGCCTCCTAGAGGCAGTATTCCAAGAGAATACTCGGTTCCTCTTTTATCAAATTTACTTAACAAAGTTTTACCGAAACCTATTTTGAATCTAATTACGTGAACACCAAACTTTCTAGCGGCTAAGAAATGTCCCAGTTCATGAACACCAATAACTACAACTATTAAAGTGATGATAGAAATGCTGAATATAAAAAAATTAAGCATTTTAATTATTGACTTGGTGCATACGATTTATGGCTGATTCTCTTCCTAAAGCATCCGCTTCTAAAATGCTCCCTAATTCTTTGACAGTTTTTATAGGAATTGTATCCATTACAAAAGAAATAATTTCTGGTATTTGTATAAAGCTAATTTTTTTGTTTAGAAAAGCCCCAACCGCTTCTTCATTAGCCGCATTTAATAATGTGGAGGCTGTTCCTCCAGAAATTAAAGCTTCTCTTGCGATCTTAATGCTGGGAAATTTTTTTAAGTCCGGTCGAGAAAAATTTAATTGGCCTATTTCTTCTAACCTGAGACTATTTGAAGTAGATTTAATTCTTTCAGGGAAACCTAAACCGTAAGCTATTGGAATCTTCATGTCAGGCACAGACATTTGAGCAATTACTGAGGCGTCTTGAAATTCTACTAAAGAATGAACTATACCTTCTGGATGTATTAAGATTTCTATTTTTTCTGGATCAAGTTTGAATAACCACTTTGCCTCAATCACTTCCAACCCTTTATTCATCATTGTTGCAGAATCCACAGATATTTTTTTCCCCATGGACCAAACCGGATGCTTGACTGCTTCTTCAGGTGTTATATAAGCAAAGTCTTTTATGTTCCTATCCAAAAAAGGGCCACCTGAGCCAGTAAGAACAAGTCTTTTAACATCATCTTTGGTATCTTTTTTACCTGCTAAGCATTGATGAATAGCACTATGCTCGCTATCTATTGGAAAAATATTAGCCTTATTGAGATCAGCTAATTTATTTAACAACTCACCAGCGACTACATAAGATTCTTTATTAGCCAACAATATTCTTTTTCCTGCTAAAACTGCTGCATGAACAGATTTTAAGCCAGCAACTCCCACAATACCTGCGACTACAATATCTACTTCAGATCCGGAAGTTATTTTTAAAAAATCATCTTCATCAACTACGGAAGTGTTAAGTTTCTTTGAACTCAACTTATCCTTAAGTTCCTTAGCCGAAGAATCTTGTTTTAGGTAAATATATCTTGGGTTGAATTTTTGACACTGTTCAAATATTAAATTTGCATTAGATTCAGCCGCCAGTAAATTAACAGAAAAAACTCCAGGATTTGCTTCGATTACTTTGAGAGTTGAAACTCCTATGGACCCAGTAGATCCTAAAATGGCAATCTTTTTCATAAAGTTCCCTTCATTATGTACGCCAGTATGACAAAACAAGGGGCTGCTGCTAAATGACTGTCTATTCTATCTAGAACTCCTCCATGACCGGGCAGGAGATTGGATGAATCCTTTACACCTGCTATCCTTTTAAAGAGACTGGCTGTGGCATCTCCAAGAACTGAAAAGATTGAAACTAGCAATACAACTATTAGTAACTTAATAAAATCGTATTGATAGAACAAAGCCAAAATAGGCATAATCAATATCGGAGTTCCCAACAAAGCAATTAAAAACCCTTCTAGAGTTTTATTTGGGCTAATGTTAGAAAGAAACTTTCTTCTACCAAGACTTTTGCCTCCAAAATAAGCCAATGTATCCATCAATGCGCTCAAACTGATCATAAATACTAGTGTGGATTCGGGAGATAGCCCTAAACCCAAAGGCTCTAAAAAATTACCTTCAAAATTAGCTATCAAAAAAACTGATGTCCAAAAAGGAATGTGGATGAAGAAGCCAGATATTAGCCAAAAATATTTATTCTGTAGGATGTTCTTATTATGAGGAAATCCCATGATAAGAATCCCAAGTATTAGCCATACTAAAACTCCAGCAGAAATAATAGTCAGTTTGAAAGCAGTACTAAAACCACCAGTAGTTAAATAAATTAGAGAAAAGAATAAGACCAAACTTATAACAAGAGATATTTCTGAAGAGAACCTTAATTTGAAGAACTCCCAAGCTGACAAACTAACTACAATACTGAGAAGGGGTGTAAGAATATTGAGTGGAAGATATAAAAAAGATAAAACAATAACTAAAGCCACTGTTATTCCCGTCAAAAACCTCGTTTTATCAATTATCATGTTGTATTAAAATTTGACTGGTCCCCAAAACGTCTTTGACGTCTTGAATATTCATTTAAAGCTATCTCAAACTGAGCACTATCAAAATCTGGCCAAAACAACTCACTAAAATAAAGTTCTGAATAAGCCAGGTGCCATAACAAAAAATTACTGACCCGGTATTCACCTCCTGTTCGAATACAAAGATCGGGGTCAGAAAAAGGTGCAAGGGAAGTTAGAGAACTAACCAACTCTTCATTAATTTGAACCTTTTCCTTTATAGCCTTTATCTTTTCTATTGCTTGTAAGATATCCCATCTACCTCCGTAACTTGCAGCTATTACCAGATCTAGTTTTTTTTCTTCCCTACATATAGTTAGTTGTTCTGCTTTTTTCATTCTTTTTTGTAAATCTATATCAAATTGAAGTAAATCCCCAATGAAAGAAAGCTGAACTTTATTTTCTATCAGGTTTGGTACCTGTTCTTCTAGTGCTTGAGCAAGCAGCTTCATTAATAAACTTACCTCCTCATCTGAACGTCCCCAATTCTCACTACTGAAAGCAAAAAGAGTTAAGGTTTCAAGTTTCTTTTCAACAGCGTACTCAACTGCCTCTCTTGCCCTTTCAACTCCCTGTTGATGTCCCGATACTCCAGGTAAGTTACGAGACTTAGCCCACCTGTTGTTTCCATCCATAATGATGGCCACATGAGAGGGTAATGATTGGTTATTATTTTTTGATTGCATGGACACAGGTAGAAAACTAAAAATCAAGCAAGTCCTTTTCTTTATTCGCCAAAGCTTCATCAGCTTTTCTTACAAACATGTCAGTCAACTTTTGGATCTCATCTTCACCTTGCCTTTCTTCGTCTTCGGAGATCTCTTTCTCTTTAAGAAACTCTTTCAATTGAGAATTACCCTCCCTTCTAACATTTCTTACGGAAACTTTGGCTATCTCTGTTTCTGATCTAGCTTTCTTGATAAATTCTTTCCTTGTTTCCTCAGTTAAATCTGGAAGAATTACTCTAACAGTATCGCCAGATGTTGCTGGATTTAGTCCTAAATCTGATTCCATTATTGCCTTTTCAATAGCTTGAACTACTGACTTTTCCCAAGGCACGATGGCTAATGTTTTAGCATCTTCGACTGAAATATTGGCTAACTGAGTTATTGGAGTTAGGGTTTCATAATAATCAACTCTGATGTCATCGAGTAAATTAGGACTAGCTCTCCCGGTTCTAATCCTCTTGAAGGCTAAATCAAGAGAATTAAGACTCTTTTCCATACCCCTTTTAGTATCATCTAATATTTCTTGTAACATCTTTTTAAGTATTCTCAATTTGAGATTTTACTTCAGCAGCAAAATCAGTTTCTTCAATTTCTATGCCCTCTCCCACCTGGAATCTTTCGAAGGCGAGGACTTTAGCTTTATCCTCTTTTAATAAACTCCTAATTTTTATTTTGGAGTCTTTCACAAAATCTTGCTCACTTAGACTTACTTCAGCAAGGTATTTCTTTAGCTTCCCTTCTACCATTTTATCTATGATATTTTGGGCCTTACCAGTTTCAATTGATTGGGCTTGAAATATTTCTTTTTCCTTATCAACAATCTCTTTCGGAATGTCTTCAGGGTAAATAGCTATCGGGTCTGTAGCAGCAACATGCATGGCTATATCTTTCGCGGTTTCTGGACTACCTCCTTCAAGGGAAACTATAGAGGCTATCTTCTTGTTTGAGTGTAGGTAAGAACCTACATTAGTAGAAGAAGTGTGATTCTTGGCTATTCTTCTTACCACAATATTTTCTCCCAGCTTCTGAATCAATTTCTCTCTCTTATCTTCTAAATTACCTTTCATTAACGCTTGAACGTTTTCATAATTTCCTGAAGAAAGCTCAGCAATTACCTTTTCAGTGAATTCTATGAAAGTATCATCTTTAGCTACGAAATCTGTTTCACAATTAACCTCTACCATGAAAGCCTTGGACCCATCAGAGTAAATTGCTATATTTCCATCGGCTGCAGATCGTCCAGCTTTCTTACTCGCTTTTATGCCACTAGATTTTCTTAACTCTTCTATAGCTAGCGAAATGTCTCCTTTGGTTTCTATTAAAGCCTGTTTACAGTCCATCATCCCCATTCCAGTTCTTTCTCTAAGTTCTTTTACTAGGGTAGCTGATATTTGCGTCATGATTCTCTCATCGGATTATCCAGAGTCTTTATTATCCTTAGTTTCTACAGCTTCTTGTTTAGATTTTTCTTCTACTTTTTCCTCCTCTAACTTTTCATCTTTTTTAGAGGAATCTTTTTTCTGAAGGTCTTCTTTTTCTTCTTTCTTAATTATTTTAGGACCACTAGTTTCAGGAGTTGCTTTAAGGCCGGTTGCAAGCTTCAATCCTTCTAAGCAAGCATCAGAAACAGCTCGTGTGAATAGAGTAATTGACCTTATGGCATCATCATTTCCTGGTATCACATAATCAATCCCTTCTGGACTGCTATTAGTATCTACTATCCCTACTATTGGTATACCCATCTTGCTTGCTTCAGAGATAGCTATAGCTTCACGTTTAACATCAATGACAAATAGGGCATCTGGCAAACCACCCATTTCTCTAACTCCTCCAATGGATTTTTGCAACTTATCTATTTCCCTTTGTAGTTTCAAGCCTTCTTTTTTAGTCAGTTTTCTAAAAGTACCATCCTCTTTTTGTCTAAGAAGATTTTCTAATCTATTAATGGAAGATCTTATAGTTTTGTAATTGGTAAGCATGCCACCCAGCCACTTTTCATTTACATATGGCATTCCACATCTTTCAGCCTCTTCCCTTAAGATAATGGAAGCTGAACGTTTTGTTGCTACAAAAAGTATCTTATTATTTTTTTGGGCTACTGATTTTAAAAAGGATAAAGCTGGTGGTAAGAGCTCAACCGTATGTCGAAGATCAATAATGTGAATTTTATTTCGAACTCCAAAAATAAAAGGGTCCATTTTTGGGTTCCAGAACTTTGTTTGGTGTCCAAAGTGGACACCTGCTTGAAGCATATCCTCTAGCGATATTTCAGCCATTTGCTCTCCTAATGTGTAAGCGAGTTTTCGTCGCTTGGGTTATTCCTCCGTGTTTACTGCTCTTAACTTAAGATGAGCATTCTTAAAGCACCCAAGATGCAGACAACTAACACGTGTGTCATTCTTAATAGAAAACAATCAAACTATTTCTAAAAAGGTGTGCGTTTATACCACAATTCTTTGATTTCAAGTATATATATCTGTCATGCTGTAAAGTCCTTTCGGCTTTGTTTTAAGCCATTGTGCAGCTACAAGAGCACCTTCAGCATAAATAGAGCGATCCAAAGCTTTATGACTCAACTCTACTCTTTCAGATTGCCTAGAAAGGATAACTTTATGCTCTCCAGCTACATCCCCACCTCTTTGACTTTCTATAGAAATAGAATCCTTATACTTTACTCTCTCTGACAAGAAGTTAGCTAAATCTATTGCTGTGCCAGAAGGAGAATCTTTTTTATCTTTATGGTGCTTCTCGGAAATTTCTATTTTGTCGAAAAAAGAAAAAGAATCAGAGGTTAGATCTATAATCTTTCTTAAAAAGGCAATACCTATACTAGTATTGGGAGCTTTTAGTATTGGAATTATTTTGGCTGCTTGCTCGATAAAGCTTAAATCTTCCTCTTTGTATCCTGTGGTTCCTAAAACTATAGGAATATTATTATTTTTTGAAAATTCTATAGTTCTCAAGCTAAAGATTGGTTCAGAGAAGTCTATGATTACATCAGCCCCTGAAAATTTATCAAAGTTTGAATACAAAAGAGCTCCGACTTGACCTATTTCAGCTATCTCTCCTAAATCTTTTCCAACTTGGTTATTTTCTTCTCGAGTTGCTCCTGCTACCAGGACAAAGTTATCGTTTTTATTGATGGCCTTGATAAGGGCTTTTCCCATGCGTCCTGAGGCACCAGATATTGTAACTTTTATCATTTAATTATTTATTATCAAAAAACGCCTTAACTTTACCAAACCAAGCTGAGCTCATAGGCGTATTTTTCTTGTCTTTTAAGGAAGATCCTAATTCACTCAATAAATTCTTTTGCTTAGAATCAAGTTTTTGAGGGGTTTCTACTACCACTCTACACATGAGATCTCCCACGGCTGTACTTCTTATTTTCTTTACTCCCTTACCCTTTAATCTAAATAGTTTTCCAGTTTGAGTTCCTTCTGGGATCTTTATTTTTACTTTTCCATCCAGTGTAGGGATCTCTATTTCTGATCCTAGTGCTGCATCCACAAAACTTATAGGTGCCTCGCAGTATAGATGTTGACCATCCCTCTCAAATACTTCATGAGGAAGAACTCTTATATGAACATATAAATCACCGCTGGGTCCTCCACTTGGACCTACTTCACCTTCACCAGAAAGCCTAATTCTGTCACCAGTATCAACTCCTGCAGGGATTTTTACAGAAAGGGTTTTAGTTCTTTCTACCCTGCCATTACCACGGCATTTCCTACAGGGATTTGTTATAACTCTGCCTGATCCTCCACATTGTCTACAAGTCTGAGAGATTGAAAAGAAACCCTGTTGCATTCTTACTTGTCCAACTCCTTTACAAGATGGACAAGAAGAAGGCTTAGTTCCTGGTTCTGCTCCAGATCCACCACAGTCACCACAAGAAGCTAAAGCGGGAATACGTATTTTTTCTGTAGTTCCCTTTACAGCATTCTCCAAATCTACTTTTAATGAAAACTCTAAATCTGAACCTCGATTTGATCTCCTCTGTCTGGAGAAAGGATCGCCTCCGCCTAAAATATCTCCAAAAATATCTCCAAAAATATCGTTGAATGCATCTGTAGCAGATCTGTTACTCGCAAAGCCAGAGGATTCTACTCCTTGGTGACCAAATTGATCATAGGCAGATCTTTTAGAGGGGTCAGATAAGATTTCATAAGCCTCGGTAGCTTCTTTAAACTTTTCAGAGGCAGAAGCATCATCAGGATTTCTATCCGGATGATATTTCATTGCTAATTTACGATAAGCCTTCTTTAACTCTTCTCTCTGGGCACTACGATTAACTCCCAATACATCGTAATAGTCCCTTTTAGACATTTATGGACCTTTAGTAAAATAGAAGACAAAGAAACAAATTATGATTTCTCTTCTTCTTTTACTTCCTCGAAGTCTGCATCAACTGCGTCAGAATCAGAACTAACATTCTCATCCGTAGCTGCATTCTCTTGACTAGATGCCTGAGCCTGTTCTTCGTACAACTTTTGTGCCAAAGAAGCAGATGCTTCACTTAAGGATTTTATCTTTTCGTCTATCTGATCCTTGTCATCAGATTTAAGAGCTTCCTCTAGTTCAGTTATGCCCTTCTCTATAGCTTCTTTCTCATCAGCCTCAGCTTTATCGCCAGCTTCTTCTAAAGTCTTTTTGCAACTGTGAACTAGATTTTCTCCCATATTCCTGGTCTGCACTAAAGCTTCAAACTTTTTATCTTCTTCTGAATGCGCTTCAGCATCTTTAACCATCTGTTCAATCTCTTCATCGGATAAGCCACTGGAAGCCTTAATTTCAATTGATTGCTCTTTGCCTGTAGCTTTATCTTTTGCAGAAACATTCAGTATTCCATTTGCATCAATGTCAAAAGCTACTTCAATCTGAGGCATGCCTCTTGGGGACGCTGGAATATCAGTTAAGTTAAACTGACCTAAAGTTTTATTTTCACTTGCTTGCTTTCTCTCACCTTGCAAAACGTGAACAGTAACAGCAGTCTGATTATCCTCTGCAGTTGAAAAAATCTGAGATTTATTTGTAGGAATGGTTGTATTTTTATCTATTAGGGGTGTCATTATTCCTCCCATAGTTTCTATTCCTAGGGTTAGAGGGGTTACATCTAAAAGAAGGACATCCGTTACATCTCCAGCTAATACCGCTCCTTGAATGGCCGCTCCAACGGCTACCGCTTCGTCAGCATTAACATCCTTTCGAGCTTCTTTTCCAAAGAAAGATTTAACTTTTTCTTGCACCAAGGGCATTCTAGTCTGGCCACCTACTAAGATAACTTCATCAACATCAGAAGCTTTCAAGCTGGCATCTTTTAATGCCGTTTTCACGGGCGCAATTGTCCTTTCAACTAGATCCTCTACCAAAGCTTCTAATTTCGCTCTGGTTAGCTTATGAACAAAGTGTTTTGGTCCAGATTTGTCAGCAGTAATATAAGGAAGATTAACTTCAGTTTGCTGATTGCTGGACAATTCTATCTTAGCTTTCTCCGCACCTTCTTTTAATCTTTGTAGCGCCAACGGATCATTGTGTAGATCTACTCCAGATTCCTTTTTAAATTCTGCAGCCAAATATTCTATGACAGCCAGATCAAAGTCTTCCCCTCCCAGAAATGTATCTCCATTTGTAGAAAGGACCTCAAACTGGTGTTCACCATCTACTTCAGCTATCTCTATAATTGATATATCAAAAGTTCCGCCACCTAAGTCATAAACAGCAATTTTTTGATCTCCTTTGCCTTTATCAAGTCCATAAGCTAGAGCCGCAGCTGTTGGTTCATTAATTATCCTTTTAACTTCTAATCCCGCTATCTTTCCGGCGTCTTTTGTAGCTTGGCGCTGAGAATCATTGAAGTAAGCAGGAACGGTAATAACAGCTTCTTTTACTTCATGCCCAAGATAGTCTTCAGCAGTTTTTTTCATTTTCTTGAGAATTTCAGCTGATACTTGTTGAGGTGCTAAACTTTTTCCATCAGCCTCAACCCAGGCATCGCCATTATCTGCAGACACAATCTTATAAGGAACCATGCTAGCATCCTTTTTGACCACATCGTCATCATGTTTTCTTCCTATAAGTCTCTTAATTGCATACAGGGTATTATTAGGATTCGTAACTGCTTGTCTTTTGGCTGGAGCTCCCACTATTAGCTCTTCACCATATGCAACTACAGAAGGAGTGGTTCTCGCTCCTTCAGAATTTTCTATGACCTTTGGCTTGTCTCCCTCCATAACAGATACACAGGAATTAGTAGTTCCTAAGTCTATGCCTATTACTTTTGCCATTTCTCTTCTCCGAATTAATTATTACTATATAAATGGGGGGTAGGTAAGAAATTTCAAGAGAGAAAGTGATTATTTTTTATCTGATTTCTTTGTCACTACTACTTTTGCGGGACGTAAAATTCTGTTTTGAATAGTAAACCCTCTTTGAACTACTTCAACGATAGTATTTACCTCTTTTTTATTATCTTCAATGACTGAAATAGCCTCGTGTTTCTCAGGATCAAAAACTTCACCTTCAGCTTTAATTGGAATAATGCCTGCAGTTTCTAGAGACCCTTCAAAACTTCTCAAAGTTAATTCTAAGCCCTCTTTGATCACGTCAGTCACTGTTTCTTCCTTGCAAGAATCTAAGGCTCTTTGTAAATTATCTCCAACTGAAATGAATTCTCTTGCTAAAGACTCTACTCCAAAAAGTCGAGCCTTAGATATTTCTTGACCCGCGACTCGTCTTACATTTTGTACTTCAGCTTGTGCACGAAGTAATTTGTCGTTGAGATCTTCTACTTGTGCTTCTAAAGAAACTTCTTCATCCACTTCCTCGGCAGCTTCTTCAAGCTTTTCTTCAACTAATTCCTCTTCTTGATCAAGGCCATTTTCTGCTTCTTTTTTAATCAAATTTACTCTCCTACCCTTCAATATGGGGATAAAGATCTTGGGTTCAAGGGAATTATTTCTTTATAGGCTTTACGTAAAGTACCATGCTGTGATCAACTATTTCATAACCCTTCTCTTTAGCGACTTCTACCTGAAACCTCTCAATATCTTCACAGCTAAATTCGATGATGTCACCAGTTTCAACGCAGACCATATGATCATGATGATGAGTTGGGGTCAGTTCATAAACTCCATGACCTTCTTCAAAGTTATGTCTTATACAGATACCAACTTGCTCAAACTGAGTAAGGACCCGATAAACAGTAGCAAGGCCGACTTCTTCACCGACATTAATTAACTGCCTGTAAATGTCCTCTGCACTTAAATGGGGAGATTCAGAAGACTCCAATAATTCCAAAATTCTTAACCTTGGTAAAGTTACTTTAAGTCCCGCCTTCTTTAATTCTGCATCATCTGTCACAATATTCACCCTTCTGAATAGTTAGATATATTATCATTATAAATTAAGTCCTTTATAAATAGATTATGACAAAAAAGTTACTTGTATACTTATTTGTAGTCACACTTTTACTGACTACGGGATGCGGTATGCCAAAACTTTTTCAAGTTGTCATAAGTCAAGGAAATTTGGTCGATCATGAGATGTTGGGAAAGCTGGAGGCAGGAATGACTGAATCTCAAGTTCAATACATCCTAGGGACTCCTCTAATCCATGATACTTTTGCGCCTGAAAGATGGGATTACTACACGTCAGTTTTTCAGGGAAACAATGTCTTTACCGAAATTAAGATAACTTTATATTTTGATGATGGAATACTTGTTAGGTGGGAAGGAGATCTTCCTCCGGAAGAAGGCTGATTTAAGTCACAATTCCAAAGAAAACAGCAAGAACAAAAACTAAACCTACCATTAGAGGTGCAAAGAACCTTAATGAAAAGAACCATATTTTTATAACTAAGTTGTTTTTAAGGCCCAATTCTTCAAGCACATCATTACGCTTCATAACCCATCCAACAAAAATTGCAATAAATATCCCGCCTAAAGGCAAGAGAATTTGATTGGATAAGAAGTCCATTGAGTCAAAGAAGTTCTTATCCCCTATTGGGGTGAACCCTGAAAGTAAATCAAAGGAAAGGGCACTAAAGATACCTAGAGTCCAGGCAATGAGCCCAAGACTTGCAGCAGCTGTATAACGCTTTATTTTAAGTGATTCAACGATCCAGGCTACACCTGGCTCTAACAGAGAAATAGCCGAACTCAAAGCAGCAATACTCAGTAAGACGAAGAATAGTTTTCCAAAAATTAACCCCAAAGGCATATTGACGAATGCCCAAGGCAAGGTAACAAAAACTAAACCCGGACCCGTGGTTGGCTCAAGATTATTAGCGAATACTATGGGGAAAATAGCAATACCTGCAAGAAGGGCCACTAAAGTGTCTAAAAAGGCCACAGAAAGCGCTGTGGAGCCGATATTCTGATTGGCTGGCATGTATGCCCCATAAGCCATAATAGCTCCCATACCTAAGCTTAAAGTAAAGAAAGCCTGACCTAAGGCAGCTAAAATAACTTTCGCATTTATCTTGGTAAAATCTGGGGTGAACAAATAAGAAACTCCTTCGAAAAAAGCTCCTGTTGTGGTTGCATAAATGCACAAAAGCAAAATTAACAGGAACAACACAGGCATTAGTCTATTAACCCAGACTTCAAGACCTTTAATAACCCCTCTGGCAACTATAAAAACAGTAATGAATATAAAAATACTGTGGAAAACAATAATCCTAGTTTCATCTTCAAGAAAAGCATTAAATTCCTGTCCATAATATTCAGCTGAAGGCCCAGAAAATCCTTCAAAAATATAG
>ERZ651768.2485-NODE-2485-length-12771-cov-10.123602_pt1 | contig 12771 bp, 9 predicted proteins | sample MGYA00514754_ERZ651768 | MGnify/ENA metagenome assembly ERZ651768 | reverse complement strand
ACCCGTCGGGTGAACCGGCACTCGACCATCCACTCCGGAACCGATCGGCCTCCCGGTCGTCACGGGTGGCGCGCATGGAGCCGCCCCACTGGGTCGGGCTGGTCTGCTCCCGCTGCGAGGTGGCGTGGCGTGGCGATCCGACCGAGCCGTGCTGGTCGTGTGGATCGTCTGGCAGCCGGCCGGCCGGCACCACCGTCGTCCGGGACTGACCTGGCTCCCTTCGACCGGGCGGACCGGCCAGGCGTCAGAGGGCCAGGGCGAACATCCGGACGGTCTTGGCCGTGGCTTCGTCAGCCTGCTCCCCCACCACCTCGAACCCGTACCGCTCGTGGAACGCTAGGGACCTGTCGTTGCGCGGCACCGTGTTGACCTCGGCACACAGGTAGGAGTGGCCGTCCGCCGATCCGGCGAACGACCGGTAAAGCGCACGGGCCAGGCCCCGCCCCCAGATGGAAGGGTGGACCACCACCCGGTCCACGTAGAGGAACCGGTCCTGCCGACCACGGGCCTGCTCACAGAAGAAGGCGTAGTTGCGGCTCCCATATTCCAGGCCGGGCCCGTCCAGGCCGACCAGGAAGGCCACCACCTCGTGGGACCCGGGGTCATCGACGACGAGGAACAGGTGAGCAACCTCGAGGAACCAGGCGATCTCGTCCGCAGTCAGGGCGTTGACCGCCGGAACGGCGTCGTTGTTCAACTCCAGCAGCCAACCCAGGTCGTCCGGGGTGGCCGGACGGATTCCGTCCGCCGTGGCCGATGTCACCGCATCCATCGTGGATCTCCCATCGCCCCGTGGTCGACGCGATCGGCCCCGACCCTAGGGTGGCGGCCATGAGCATTCAGACCACCAACGCTGCGGCCAGCATGTCGGGCGGCACCAAGATCTACGGAACCGGCGACACCGAGGTACGCGCCCTGGACGGCGTCGACGTCGAGTTCGGGCGTGGTCGGTTCACCGCCATCATGGGCCCGTCGGGCTCGGGGAAGTCCACCCTGATGCACTGCGCGGCCGGCCTCGACGACCTCACCTCCGGCACCGTGCACATCGGCGACGTGGAGTTGGGAACGCTCTCGGAGCGTGATCTGACCCTCCTGAGGCGGGACAAGGTCGGCTTCATCTTCCAGGCCTACAACCTGCTCCCGACGCTTACCGCCAGGGAGAACCTGACCCTCCCACTGGACCTGGCTGGAACGAAGCCGGACCCGGCGTGGCTGGTCGACGTCATCGAGTCCGTGGGCCTCCAGGACCGGCTGGGACACCGTCCCGACGAGTTGTCAGGCGGACAGCAGCAGCGGGTCGCCGTGGCCCGGGCGTTGGTGGGCCGGCCCGAGATCGTCTTTGCCGACGAGCCGACGGGGAACCTGGACTCGGTGACCGGCGGAGAGGTGCTGGATTTCCTGCGGTCCGCCGTCGACGACCTCGGCCAGACCCTGGTGTTGGTCACGCACGATGCAAGTGCGGCGGCCCGGGCCGACCGGGTCCTGTTTCTCGGCGACGGCCGGATCGTGGACGAGATGGTCGACCCGGACGCCGACGCCATCTTCGACCGCATCAGGGAACTCGGCGGCTAACCGCCGGATTCCGATGTTCCGCCTGACACCCGATCCTGCAGATCCGACGACGTGTTCCGCCTGACACTTCGCAACATCGCCCGGCGCAAGTTGCGCTACGCCCTGACCACGCTGGCCGTGGTCCTCGGCGTCGCCTTCTTGTCCACTTCTTTCTTCCTCACTGACAAGATCCGCGACACCTTCGACGAACTCGCCACCGACATTACCGGCGACCTCGACCTCGTGGTCCGCACGTCGCTCGGCGAGGGCGAGCGGCTGAACAGGCTTCCCATTCCCGAAGAGCTTGAGTCGATCGTGGCCGATGTCCCGGGCGTGGCCGGGGTCGATCCCCGGATCGCGATGTGGAACGTCATCCCCATCATCCCCGCCGACGACGTCGAGAAGGCTCGGGCGGTCCCCTCCAGGGGTGCCCCGCAGTTCGGGATGATCTATTCCGAGGTGCCGGGGCTCTCGCAGCTGTTCCTGATCGAAGGCCGGGCGCCCGAGCGGGTCGGATCACTCCACGACGACCCCAAACTCGTCGCCGAGTTCGTGATGGACGCCCGCACTGCCGAGGACCACCGGTTCACCATCGGGGAGACCTATCGGATCAGCAGCCCGACCGGCCTACGCGACTTCGTCCTGGTGGGCATCGTCAACTTCGGCGATCCCGACGAGAACAAGACCGTCGGCGCCAACATTTCGGCCTTCGACCGCCTGACCGCCCAGGAGTTCCTCGACATGGAGGGGCTGTTCGACGAGATCGACGTGACGATCGAACCCGGCACCGACCGGGACGTCGTCCAGTCGGCCATCCAGGCGGAGCTCGATGCAGCGAAGGACGCATTCCTCGTCGAGTTGTCCGCCATGCCCGAGGAGTTCCAGGCCCTGCTGGCCCCCTACCTGGAAGCCGAACTCGAGGTCATCACCAGAGACCAGCAGGTCGAGGAGACGCGCACCGACTTCGACCTGTTCATCACCGTCATCTCGTCGGTCCTGCTGGCCTTCGCCATCATCGCCGTGGTGGTGAGTACGTTCATCATCAACAACACGTTCTCGATCGTGCTGGGCCAACGGGTACGCGAGTTGGCGCTGCTGCGGACGCTCGGGGCCACCGGCCGTCAGGTCAGCCGCTCGATCCGCTTCGAGGGGCTCGTGATCGGCACCGTCGCCACCGTCCTCGGCCTGGTCGGTGGCTACCTCCTGGCGATGCTCCTGCGGTTCCTCCTCATCTCGACGGGCTTCGGTGAGCTCCCGGGCAGCATCCCGATCCGACCCCGCACGCTGGTGATCGCCGCCGTGGTCGGCATCGGCACGACGGTGGCCTCCACGATCGGGCCCTCACGACGGGTGCGGTCCATCCCACCGGTCGCCGCCCTGCGCGACGACGTGCGGCTCACCCCCACCGGGCTGCGCCGTCGCCTCCAGGCCGGCGGACTCGTCGCCCTGCTAGGTGTCGCCCTCCTCGCCGTCGGCATGACCGTCGACCTCGGCACCCGACCATTGCTGTTCAGCCTGGGCCTCGGTGCCCTCGGCACCTTCCTCGGCGTGTACCTGCTCAGCCCGGTGGTGGCCAGACCCGTGGCCGACCTGTTGGGCCGACAGATCCAACGCATCTACCGCATTCCCGGCCGCCTGGCCCGGGACAACGCTCGACGATCACCACGACGCACTGCGGCCACCGCCGCGGCTCTGACCGTCGGGCTCGCCCTCGTGTCCATGGCCGCCGTGGTCAGCGACTCGATGAAGGCCACGTTCGTACAGGCCCTCGAGGACGGCATCGAGGCCGACCTCTTCGTCTTCACGGCATCGTTCAGCCCGACCGGCGGCCTCCCGGACAAGCTCTCCGAGGAGCTTGTGGGCCTCGCCGACGAGCGTCCCGACTTGGTGGCCTCGACCGCCGTCTACCGCTTCGCCCTCGGGGGCATGACCATCGACGGTGACCCCAAGGACGTCGGCGGCGTCGACCTCGCACTGATCGACGCCCACATGGACCTAGGCATCGTCGACGGCGACCCCGCCAACCCACCGACCGGGGGCGCCGTATTCTCGCTGCTGCTGCACATCGACCCCGCTGCCGACCTCGGCGTCGACGTCGGCTCTTTGGTCGACGTCGGCTTCCCCGGCGGCTACGAGGAGGCGTTCAGCGTGGGTGCCGTCTTCGACGACTCGACGATGATGGGCAACTGGGTGATCGACAACGACGCCTTCGACCGCTTCCTGCCCCGGTCGCCCGACAACTCGATGTCGGTCGCCTACGCCGCGGGCGCCGACCCGACCTCAGCCCGCGCCGTGGTCGAAACCGTCACCGACGACTATCCACAGGCCAGCGTGAACAACAGCAACGAACTCCGTGCCGAGTTGGAAGGCCGGCTCGACCAGTTGCTGTCGATCATCACCGTGTTCCTCGGGCTGTCGCTCTTCATCGCCGTGCTGGGAATCACCAACACGCTGGCCCTGTCGGTCTACGAACGGACCCGCGAGCTCGGGTTGCTGCGGGCCATCGGGATGACCCGGCGACAGCTACGTCGGATGGTCCGCTGGGAGGCGGTCATCATCGCCCTGTTCGGAGGTCTGCTGGGCGTGGGAATGGGCGTGTTGTTCGGCCTTGCGGCCATCGCGGCCATCCCCGAGACCTTCGTGGACGTCGTGTCGGTCCCGTACCGGAGCCTTCTGGGTTACCTGCTGGTATCGGGGTTGTTCGGGATGCTGGCCGCCATCCTCCCCGCCCGGAGGGCCGCCCGGCTGAACATCCTGGACGCCATCTCCCACGCGTAGGCGCCTCGCAGGAACAGGCGCGACCGATCAGGTAAGGGCTAGGGCGGCCAGCACCAGCCCCACGAACTGAAGGTGGTGACCAGGAAGCCGGTCATGACCGTGCGCCAGATGGTGTGGGTCCGGTCGTCGATCCGGTCCAGATGGGGCTCGATTCCCCCTAACTCCACCCTGGCGCGCTTGCGGTTTTAGCGATCATGTGTTCGCAGTTTCGGAAAGGCAGCGCTCCTGGCGCAGTCTTTCCGTGATTATGGACTGTTCGCTGGCCCTTTCAGCCCGATGCGCTCTGGTCGGAACCTACGGAGGGGGTGTGACAGGGGTCAGGGGCGGAGAACGGCCGGCAGGTCCTCGGCGTGGACGACGGCCAGCCGCTTGGTGGCGCGGGTCAGGGCGACGTACAGGGCCCGCAGGCCCTGGGCATGCTCCCTCAGGATCCGGGCCGGCTCGACGACGACCGCGCCGTCCACCTCGAGGCCCTTCACCAGCTCCACGGGGACGACGGCCACCTGGGCGTCGAGGCCGCGGCGGGTCGGGCGACCGAAGGAGAGCCCCGCCCGTTCCAGGGCATCCTCCACGTCGACTGCCTGCGAGTTGGCGGCGATGACGGCCACGTTCCCGGCCCCGACGGCATCCAGCTCGGAACGGACCACGTCGGCGAGGCCGTCCAGTTTCCGGTCCGGGTCCTCAGCCAGCCCGACGAACCGGGGAACGTCTCCGTCGGCCCTCACCGACCGGGGAGGAGCCAGGTCGGGTGCGGCCTCCGCCAGCACGTCGGCGGCCAGGTCCATCAGGGGGCCGGGAATCCGGTAGCCGACGGTCAGCTCATGCCGTGTGGCCGGACGACGGTCGGGCAGGTGCTCGAGGATCGAATCCCAGTCGTCATGGGCCCAGGCACCGGTGGCCTGGGCGATGTCGCCGACCACGGTCATCGAGCCGTTCAGGGAGCGACGGCCGAGCATGCGCAGGTCCATCGGCGAGAGGTCCTGCACCTCGTCGACCACGATGTGGCCGTAGGTGCGCACTGCGTCCTGCTGGCGCCGTCCGGGTCGGGCACCCAGCACGGCGCGGGCCTCGTCCAGCAGCGGCGCATCCGAGGCCGTCCACAGCAGGTCCTCGACCTCGACGGCACGCTCCCGGTAGAGGGCGTCGACCTGGACGGGGGTCAGTGACTGATCGGCGGCCCGGATCAGCGCCCGTGAACCGAGGAGGTCGTTCAGGAACTGCGCTGGTGTCAGCACCGGCCACATCCACTCCAGGGCCTCCCGGATCGACAGCTCGCCCCGCAGGCGTTCCCGCAGGGCCTCGGGGTCCAGGTCGCCATGACCACTGGCCGCCAGCGCCTCGTAGAACTCGGCCTCCACGAACTTCCGGGCCGCGTTGTGGGTGCGGTAGCGCTTCCGCGCCTCGTCCACGATCCGCTGCGAACCGTCCACCGACAGGCGCAGCCACTGCAGGCCGAAACCGACCCGCAGGTCGTGTCGGAGCACACGCTGGCGGGTCCGGACGGCCCGTGCGATGAACCGCACCATGCGCAGGTCGCCCTTCAACCGGCCCACCTCGGCCACCTCGCGGCGATCGTCCACCCGGACACCGCCCACCACGTCTCCCAGGGTCGCCAGGATGACGCCCGCCTCGCCGAGGGAGGGCAGCACCTGCTCGATGTATGCCAGGAACAGCCGGTTGGGCCCGACCACCAGCACGCCCTGGCCGTCCAGCGGGAACCGGTGGGTGTAGAGCAGGTAGGCGGCACGATGCAGGGCGACGACGGTCTTGCCGGTTCCCGGGCCACCCTGGACGGCGTGGACGCCCGCAAGCGGCGCCCGGATGATGTCGTCCTGTTCGGCCTGGATCGTGCCGATGATGTCCCCGAGGTGCCCGGTGCGGGCCGTCTCCAGAGCGGCGATCAGGGCACCTTCTCCCTTCAGCCGGCTCCCGTCGTCGTCCTGGAAGCGATCCAGGTCGCCGAACAGCTCGTCCTCCATGCCCAACAGGCTCCGACCCCGGCTCACGAAGTGGCGTCGACGCTGCAGCCCCAGGGGCATCGGACCGGTCGCCCGGTAGAAGGCCTCTGCAACCGGCGCCCGCCAGTCCACAACCACCGGTTCCTGGTCGACCCCCCAGACGCCCACCCGACCGATGTAGTAGCTGCCGTTGCCGGCATCGGCCTCCTGGTCGATGCGACCGAATACGAGCGAGGCATCGCCCATGTCCAACTGGCCGAGTCGGGCGGCTACGGATTCCTGGATGGCCTCCCGCTCGAAGCGCGCCTGGTTGGTACCGCCCCTACCCACCTCGACCATCGTCGTGAGTGCCAACGCCCGCTCACGGGCTGCGTCCAGGCAGACGTACGCCCGGTCTACGTAGGCCTGTTCGGCAGCGAGTTCGGGGTGTTCGGTGGTCATCGGCGTGCCCGCAAGGCGTCAGTGGACCGGTTCTCGTGGCCTCCACCGGGTCAGGAACCCGAATTCGGCCGAAGAACGATCCTATCGGGCACCCGCGACCCGGCCTCGTCGGCCTCCCGACCACGATCCGGGCCGCCTGGGGGTCGGGAACTGCCCTCCGACGTGCGACGATGGCCGCCATGACCACGGTCGGACTCGTCCTCGGGGCCGGCGGCCTCCACGCCGCCGCCCAGCACGCCGGCGTACTGGCCGCGCTCGCCGAGGCCACCGGCTGGGACCCCCGCTCGGCCGACGTGGTGGTCGGCACGTCGGCCGGTGCCACCACCGCGGCCAGCCTCCGCGCCGGCCTCTCGGCAGCAGACCACCGCGCCCACTACCTGGGCGATCCCCTTACCGCCGACGGACAGGCGCTGGTCGACCGTGTGACCACCCGGCTGGACATGGACCTCCCACTGGACCAGCCGGGACGCCGACTCCCGGCCAACCCGCTCCTCGTGCTCCGGGAGATCCTGTCGACCGCCCGACCCCGACCGGTGGTCTCCCTGGCCGGCCTGCTTCCGATCGGCTCCCACGACGGCTCGCCGCTGGGCGCCCGGACCCGCGAGATCCACCCCGACCGGTGGCCGGCAGCGCCAACCTGGATCTGCGCCGTCGACCTGGACTCCGGAAAGCGGGTGGTGCTCGGCCGCGACGACCTGGACGCCGACCTCGGGTCCGCGGTCCAGGCCTCGACGGCCGTCCCCGGCTGGTTCGCCCCCGTCGAGATCGACGGGAAGCGCCTGGTCGACGGCGGGGTGCACTCCACGACCAACGCCGACCTGGTCGCCACCCTCGGCCTGGACGTGGTGGTCGTGTCGTCGTCCAAGACCGTGGGCGGGGTGGCCGGCGTCGTCGGGAGCGACGGGAGCCTGGCGCGGGCCTGGCACGGTCGCACGTTGCGCCGGGAGGTGGAGGCCATCCGACGCCGGGGCACGACCGTGCTGGTACTGGAGCCCACCGCCCGGGAGCTGGCCGAACGATCGGGCGACGACCGCTCCGACGAAAGGCTTCCCGAGGTCTGCGAAGCTGCCCGGATCTCGGCCCTGGCACGCCTGGCACGCCCCGAGGCCGCAGGCGCCAGACGGCTGCTGGGTAGCGTCACCCCGTGACCGCCCCGTACCCCGACTCCCCCTTCCTGTCCGCCTGCCGGGCCGAGCCCCACGACCGCACGCCGGTCTGGTTCATGCGCCAGGCCGGCCGGTCGCTGCCCGAGTACCGGGCCATCCGGGGCTCGGGAAGCATCCTGGACGCCATAGCCGATCCCGACCTGTCGGCGGAGATCACCCTCCAGCCGGTGCGGCGCTACGGCGTGGACGCGGCCATCCTCTACTCCGACATCGTGGTCCCGGCCCACGCAGTCGGGTTCGGCGTCGACGTCCGGCCCGGCGTCGGTCCGGTGGTCGACCGGCCGTTCGAACGGGCGGCCGACCTGGAACGCCTCCGCCCGCTGGAGCCCGACGTGGACACCCCGTACGTGCTGGAGACGGTGCGCCAGGTTGTGGCCGACGGGGCTGTGCCGCTGATCGGGTTCGCCGGCGCCCCGTTCACCGTGGCGTCCTACCTCATCGAGGGAGCGCCGTCCCGCACCTACGGGCGCACCAAGGCCCTGATGCTGGGCGATCCAGAACTCTGGAACGCCCTCATGGGTCGGCTGGCCGACATGGCCATCGCCTCTCTCCGCTCCCAGATCGCCAACGGCGCCTCGGCCGTCCAGTTGTTCGACAGTTGGGCCGGGGCCCTCAGCCCTCCGGTCTACGAGCGCTGCGTCCTGCCCTTCAGCCGCCTGGTCTTCGAGGGCGTGGCCGACACCGGCGTGCCCCGCATCCACTTCGGCGTGGGCACCGGCGAGATCCTCCACCTGATGGCCGACGCCGGAGCCGACGTGATCGGCGTGGACTGGCGGGTACCACTCGACGAGGCCAGGCGCCGGCTCGGTGCCGACACCGTCCTTCAGGGGAACCTGGACCCGGCGGTGTGCCTCGGTCCCCTGGAAGTCGTCGAGGCCGAGGTGGCCGACGTGCTTCGTCGCAACGCCGGCCACCCTGGCCACGTCTTCAACCTGGGCCACGGTGTCCTCCCGGAGATCGATCCCGGCGTGCTGGCCCACGTCGTGGACCAGGTCCACGCCCACCCGCTGGGAGGCTGATCCATGGACGGTCGCCGGGTGGTGGTCGTCGGAGCGGGCATCACGGGCCTGAGTGCCGCCCACCGGCTGGCCGTCGACCACCCGCACCTGGCCGTGACAGTCCTCGAGGCGGACGACCTGGCCGGCGGCAACCTGCGGACCAGCCCGCTGACCGGGATCGGAACCGACGTCGACGAGGGCGCCGACGCCTTCCTGGTAAGGGTGCCGTGGGCTGCCGACCTGTGCGCAGAGCTCGGCCTCGCCGACGAGTTGGTGGCCCCCGCCGCCCGGCATGCCTCGCTCTGGTTGGACGGCACGATGCGGCCCATCCCCTCGCCCAACGTGCTCGGCGTACCGCTGGACCCGTCGGTGGTGGCCCCCGGGATCCTGCCCGCCGCGGACCTGCAGCGCCTGGCCGGCGCCGGGCGTCCCGGCTCGCCCCTCCCCGACGGTGACCTCAGCGTGGGGACCGTGATCCGGTCATGCGTAGGCGACGCGGTTTTCGACCGCCTCGTGGACCCACTGATCGGCGGGGTCAACGCCGGCCGGGCCGACGAGTTGAGCTGCACCACCATGGCCCCCGGCCTGCTGGCCGCCGCCCGCCATGCCGACGGCCTGCTGGCCACGCTGCGCCGGGCCCAGGAGGCACTCGATCCGGCAGCGCCGGTCTTCAACGCCCCGGTGGGGGGCATGGGCCGCCTCGTCGCCGCATTGACGAGCCGGCTGGGCGACCGGGTACGGACCGGAGCGAGGGTCACGGCGATCGAGCGGTCCGACGACGACTGGGTGGTGCGCACCGCCGACCACTCGACGACGGCCGACGCCGTGGTCGTCACCACCCCGGCCCACGCCGCCGCCACCCTGGTGGCCCCACACGCCCCCGATGCGGCGACGCTGCTCGGCGGGCTCCGACACGCATCGGTGGTCCTCGCCACCATGGCCTACCGCCGGGCCGACCTGGAGGTGCCCGACGGCCAGAGCGGGTTCCTGGTGGGCCGGGGCGAGGGCCTGCTCATGACCGCCTGCTCGTTCGCCGGCAGCAAGTGGGCGCACCTCGACGACCCCGACCACACCATCCTGCGGGTCTCGTGCGGCCGGATCGACGACGAACGCCACGACCGCCTCGACGACGGTTCGCTCACCGCTTCACTGTGCGCCGACCTGGCCACCACGCTGGGCGCACAGGCCCCACCGGTGGCGGTCCGACTCACCCGGTGGCCCCGGTCGCTGGTCCAGTTCCCGGTGGGACACCCGACGCGGATGGCCGAGGTGGACTCGGCGCTGGCGGCCGCACCGGGCCTCGTGGTGACCGGTGCGGCACGCCATGGGGTCGGCATCCCGGCGTGCGTGCGCTCGGGAACCGAGGCCGCAGCAATGGTCGCCGACCTGATCGGCTGAACCGGGCCACCGGACGGGCGCACCCTTCCGTCCGGAAACTCCGGAAACCGACCGATCCGCCGCCGGTTCCAAGCCCGGACGTGGTTCGATGGAGCCGTGGCACCCGAGACGACCCCCGCCCGCGAGTGGGCCGAGGCCCGCCAGGGCAGCGGAACCGAACATCCCAACGAGCTGCCGGACACCGCCCACCTGTCGGTCGAGCGGACGTTCTGCTTCGCCGACCTGACGGGCTTCACCAGGTACACGCGCGAGAACGGACCGTACGCAGCGGTCGCCCTCCTGGAGGAGTTCAGGGCCGTCTCCCGGGACGTGGCCGCCAAGCGGGGCGTCCGGGTGGCCAAGTGGCTGGGCGACGGCGTGATGCTGGTCGGCACCGAGCCGACCCCGACCATCGCATGGGGAGGCCACATGATCGACCACTTCGAGGACGAGGTCGACATCAACCTGCGGGTAGGCCTGGCGACCGGCCACGCCCTGCTATTCGAGGGCGACGACTACATAGGCGAACCGGTCAACCTGGCCGCCAAGCTCTGCACGGTGGCCAGACCCGGCCAGATCCTGGCCAGTTGCGACGTGGCCGACCTCCCACCGTGGATCCGGGTCCGGGCGGTCGACAAGGTGGACATCCGGGGCGTCGGGCCGATCGAAGGCATCCAGCACCTCGTGGTGGCCGCACGCTGACGGGGCCACCTCCGCCAGCCACCGGACCAGCAGCAGGACCGCCGGCCATGAGCGCCCCCAGCCTCGGACGGGTTCCAGACCGGCTCCGCCCATCGGGAACCGCCGTCCTCGCCGGGCTCCTGATCGCCGCTGCGGTCCCGCCGTGGGGCTGGTGGCCGGCCGCCTTCGTCGGCATCGCCCTGTTGGACCGCCTGGTGGCCGACCGCCCGGTGGCCTCCCGGTTCCGTCGGGGAATGGCGACGGGCCTGGCGTGGGCCCTGCCGTCCACCCTCTGGATGATCGACCTGTCGCCACCCGGCTGGCTCTTCGCCGGCGGGGTGCACGCCCTCTGTCTGGGGCTCGCCACCGCCCTCGTACCGGCCGGCCGCTGGCGACGCCTGGGCCTCGTGGGGACGGTGACGCTGGCCGAGCTGGTGCGGTGGAACGTGCCGTTCGGAGGGGTCCCGCTCGCCTCGATCGCACTCGGCCAGGCCGCCGGGCCGTTGGCCCCGGTCGTCCGGGTGGCCGGCCCACTGCTGCTGGTGGCCCTCACCGTCGCCGTGGGCACCGGCCTCAGCGCCCTGGTCGACGGTCGGCGGGCCGGCGGCTCGGCGGCCGCCGCAGTCCCAGTGGTGATCACCCTTGCCGTCGCCACGGTGCTGGCCGCGGTGGCCCCGACGGGCCGGGTCGTGGGCGAGATGGACATGGCCCTCGTCCAGGGGGGCGGCCCCCAGCGCACCAGGGCCACGCCCACCGGGGCGGCGACGGTGTTCGCCAACCAGCTGGCGGCAAACAGCCACGTCCGGACGCCGGTGGACCTGGTGGTGTGGCCGGAGAACGTGGTCAACCCTGTTCCCCTGCCCGAATCGGGATGGCGCCACGAGGACCGGCTCTACGCCGACGACGCGGCCGAGGCCCTGACCGCCGAGGCGATACGACTCGACGCCGTGCTGGTGCCCGGCTGGTTCCACCGCGACCCGGAGGATCCGACGGCCAACCTCAACTACCAGACGGCGATCGAACCTGACGGCACGGTGGTCGACCGCTACGACAAGGTCAGGACGGTTCCGTTCGGCGAATACGTCCCGCTGCGGAGCCTGGTCGAGCTGGTGGCGGCAGACATGCTCCCGGCGCGGGACCTGCGACCGGGTACCGGCCCGGCGGTGCTGGACACCTCCGTCGGCCGGCTCGGAGTGTCCATCTCGTGGGAGGTGTTCTTCGACCACCGCACCCGGGACGCCGTGCACAACGGCGCCGAGGTCATCCTGAACCCGACCAACGGGGCCAGCTACTGGCTGACGCAGGTTCAGACCCAGCAGGTGGCCGCCAGCCGACTCCGTGCGCTGGAGACCGGACGCTGGGTGGTACAGGTGGCACCCACCGGATTCAGTGCCGTGGTCGACCACCGGGGGCGGGTGCTGCAGCGCACCGCCGTGAGCGAGCAGGCGGTCCTCCACCACCGGGTGGAGCGACGACAGGGCCTCACCTGGGCCGCCACGTCCGGCACCTGGCCCATGGCCGTCCTGTCGCTGCTGGCGGCGGCCGGCGCCTGGGTTGCTGATCGACGCCGCTCCTGAACCGGCCACTCAGCCAGACCTGACCGCCACCGACGCCCATACCCGGTGGGGGGCCATCAGGGAGTCGCCCGTGAACCGGTCGGCCAGGACCCCGGCCAACTCGGCGTCGAACGCCGCCGCCCCAGCGGTGCTCAGGTCGAGGATCGCCGCACTGGCCCGGATCCGCCGTCGCCAGGAATCCACGGAGTAGGGAACGTCCACGTCGAAGGTGAACGTCTCGACCACCACGAAGCCGGCACCGGAC
>ERZ651768.2484-NODE-2484-length-12771-cov-12.008744_pt1 | contig 12771 bp, 13 predicted proteins | sample MGYA00514754_ERZ651768 | MGnify/ENA metagenome assembly ERZ651768 | reverse complement strand
CCTCCGCTTTTGTACAGTCGAAGACTACTCCATCATCTTCGCAGCCCACCGTAAAAATCAAAGACAAAGCCAACATTAACATTTTTAAGTATTTCATTGCTTATTTCCTCCATGTGTTAACTATTAATAAGAAAATCTAACGTTAAACATACAACCTCACAAACAAAAAACCCCACGAATGTGGGGCTTGATGTTAATAGACTCTACTCCTTAGTCAGAAATTCACGGTGAAACACACTGCAACGACCACCTGATTCTTTTTCTTTCTGGGAATCTACTATGAATTAGACCAATCTGAAGTCACTCTAAATAATACTGTTACTGTGGAACTTCTACCGTAGCAAACAAGGTTTAGGCTATGCTGTCCATCAGCTGCATATGAATATATTGATTTATCATTACTAAAGTTAGGTCTTGTATAGGAATTTTGCATATCTACATCAAAATCTCCATTACTACCTATTCCTGTAGATACATCTAATTGAACATTGAAATACGTCTGTATTCCATCCCATTCTGTTAGAGTAACTGGCTGGAGAAGATACCAAGTATTATTACTCCCGAGTGCAGCATCTAAGTCAAAAGTAACTTGCCCAGCACCATAAACTCCTTCTATTGTTACTTCAATATATTTATCACCAGTTCCTATAGGAACAAATGAGCTAGCTTGAACAGTCCCAATGTGCGCAGTACCATCAATATATGCATCTTTAAACGAATAACTGCTGCTACCAAGGTCCACCCCATTATCATCTGCTGGATGTATCGCTGTCATATTGGTATTCCCTATCACGGCAATATTGTCGCCATGGCCCATGGCACCATAACCAATCACGATCTGATTAGTACCATTAGCTGCGCTGGGGTCTGCAGAACTACCAAAAAGTGTGTTATAATTACCCGTTGTGATTAAATCACCACTAAAGGCACCATAAACAGTATTAGAATTTCCAGTAGTGTTTGCTTCCAAACTAGCATATCCAGAGGCAGTATTATCATCTCCCGTGGTGTTACCGTATAAACTGTGAGAACCGTTGGCAGTGTTAGCTGTTCCAGTGGTATTAGCCTTCAAAGTCTGATATCCAAGGGCAGTATTATTATTTGCCGTGGTGTTAGACTTCAAACTAAAATATCCAAGGGCGGTATTATTACTTGCCGTGGTGCTAGATAGCAAACTCTGAAATCCAAGGGCGGTATTATTACTTGCCGTGGTATTAGAACTTAAAGCATCATAACCTACTGCTACATTATTATCACCTTCAGTAATCGCGTCCAGCGCAGTTACGCCAACTGAAACATTGTATTGTGCCCCAGACGTTGTACTGGCTGGATCATTCCCGACATACATTGAATTAGTTTCTATCAATGCATCCGAGAGGCCGCCTAATTCCGACGCTGCGGTAGATGCAACCCAAGCACCAGCACCAGCACCATCTGACGTCCATACTCTTCCTGATACACCTGCAGAGGAAATAAAATAACTGCCGTTTTCCACCAGGCTGGCTGATAAAGTACCATCCGCTAGATCGGTAAGATCAGCGTCAAGTGCCTGCTTCGCGTCCAGCTGAGTCTGAATCGCTGAAGTGACTCCATCCACATAGTTGAGCTCTGCGCTAGTTACATCAGAAACCGCTACCTTGCCATTTGCGCCTGCAATAACCGCGCGGGATGCAGTTAAATTGTCTGTAACTATTGATGAGCCCGCACCAGTCACTGTTGCCTGTTTGGCATTTAACTGCGTTTGTACTGCTGAGGTGACACCATCTACAAAGTTGATCTCAGCTGCTGTCGCAGTGACACCATCCATGATGTTTAGTTCAGCTGCAGTAGCCGTCACATCTAAAGTTGGAAGTGTTGTAATAGCGGAAGTTGCCCAAGCACCAGCACCAGTGCCATCTGATGTCCATACCTGTCCTGATGTACCTGCAGCAGAAATAAAATAAGTACCGTTTTCCACTTTAGTGGCTGTTAAGGTACCATCTGCTAGATCGGTAAGATCAGCGTCAAGTGCTTGTTTCGCATCAAGCTGTGTCTGGATCGCAGAGGAAACACCACTTACATAATTCAGTTCTACTGTAGTGGCAGTTACGCCATCGATAATGTTCAGTTCAGTGTTGGTTGCGGTAACACCATCCATGATGTTTAGTTCAGCTGCAGTTGCCGTCAAGCCCAAATCTGAAAATGTTGTGCCATAAGGGTCTAACCAATGACCTGCATAACTTCCATCCGATGTCCATACCTGTCCTACATCACCTGGCGAAGGAATAAAATAACTACCGTGTTCAACCAAGCTGGCTGATAGAGTACCATCCGCAAGATCCGTCAGATCAGGATCAAGTGGCTGTTTCCCATCCATCTGGGTCTGAATCGCCGCGGTGACACCATCTACATAATTGATCTCTTCTGTTGTGGCGGTGACACCATCCATAATGTTTAGCTCAGTTGCAGTGGCTGTTACGCCAAAATTCGTAATAGTTATATTCGTTAATTCGGATCCATTACCAACAAATTTTGAAGCGGTTAATGATCCAGATGTATCCAAAACCATTAAATCAGTTTGATTAGTCGCATCATAAAACCTGAAATCACCACCAGAGTTTCCTTCATTTACAATCCTAAGTTCACGTTGAGTACCATCACTTGTTTGAGAAATAAGTCCAAAGTAGGATGCACTGTTATCGCCAGTGCTGAAAACTTTCATACTTGCGTCATCCTCTTCCACCACACGAATAAAATAATTGTAGTTAGATAGATTCATGTAATGTGCAGTATCAGCATATGTTGAATTAAGTGACTGATGGGTGAAACCAGAGGTATCAGTGTACACCGAATGATGTGCCTCATGGGCAAAACCTGATGTATCCGACATGGGTGTAGCCATTACAAAATGGGCTGTGTCCGCGTTTACTGCGTGGTCTGCATCGACGGCATGTGCCGCATAATTAGTCTTTGATGCATTAAGAGCAAATGGGACAGATGTAAGCGGAATTACAGATATATCCTCACCATCTGAACTTATAATTAGATTATAGGTGGTATTCTGGAAAGAATAACCAGTGAATGGAATAGGATTAAGAGGGGTTACCGAGCCTAGGACTGCGGAAATAACGCCGTTAACTACTTCAACTTCTTGGGTCTCTTCCCAAATTTCTATTATCTGTCCAGTATCAGTTGGTTTTTCCATACGGAATGTAAAGGTTCTGGTACCATCTGCGATGGGAACACCAAGCGAATCCGTTATCACTGCTTGAAATGACGTTGTTTGAGGAACTAAAGGCATATCGGACTGCGCCATACTTATTCCTGTAATTAGTAAAAGTGTAGTTATTAATGATTTCATCATAATCTCCTATTTGAGTAATGTTATTTTTTGTTTGTAATAATTTTCTGCAAATCGAACAGTCAACAAATAAACCCCGCTTGACAAAGTAGAACCATAGTTGTTTTTCCCTGACCATGTAAAACGATAATGGCCGGGGTTGTCAAAGGTTTGTTTATGTTCAAATACCTGTCTACCTAATATGTCATAAATCGCAAACTGCATTAAGCCAGACTCAGGTACGGTAATATCAATATTAGTAACGGGGTTAAAGGGATTGGGATAGGCCTTAGATATTAAATATTCCGTAGGTAAGACTGCTTCATCTCCCACATCCAAGAACATTTGTGAAATAGACCCCCAGAAACCAGAGTTAATGATATAATTATCCGATACTGTTCTACCAATGACTGGTTGACCAAGTGTTCCTCTAAGCCGGTCCGATTGAATAGCGCTGGGAGAAATAATTACTTGTTTTAATTCCATGTCTTGGGCAAATAAAACCGAGCAGATAGATAATAAAATCAATCGATTCATTTAATAATCCTCCTTTTTTAAAACAAGAAACCCTTCCAGCAGAGTAAATGTAAGAACTGATAGTCCTAAATGTCTATAAACAATAAAACCGTTAATAAGATGGGTTTTTATTGTAGCAAAGACTGTATTTGTAACAGGAACATCCGGGTTTTAAGCCTCACGCCTTTTGCTCTATTAATAAATTTGTTATAAAACCAATAGGCGATGATTTATTTCTCAGCAATCACTTCTACCATCAACGGGCAACATAAAGTTGCATATGGAAGCATTTCCAGCTCTATTACAGATCCTAGAGCATCTTCTACATCTTGTTTACTAAGATAGCCCATTGACACCAGCCGGGGGAAATAATTATGATACCAGGTTTTTGGCCATTCCCAAGTCATGGAACCAGGAGTCCCTAATTTGGGCATTAGACGTATATTAATAACTTTCATTCCAAGCTCTTCAAAATATTGAGGCAAAAAACTTCCAACATCAATTTCAAAGTCAGAGTCTTTAAAACTTTTTAATGCGGCAGCAATAGCTTTTTTTAAGGAAGGCTTCTCTGGGTTTGTTACATGGGTAGCATAATTATAATACTCATGAATGACCATTTTACCTTTCGGTTTTAACGCGTCTTTTATCTTTGTTAATATTTCTTTTGGATTGGCGATCCAAGCCAAGGCCCAGCGACAATACATTCCATCTAAAGACTCAGGATTTAATGAAAGTGTATCAAATTCGGCTAAACATGGCTCAATAGAAAGACGAGTTAATTTCTTGATCTGGTTTAAGTATGCAATAAAAGCATCTGATCTATCAACGCCAATTACCTTACCGGTTTTACCGACAATATGAGCTAATTCTTCCGTGCAGTATCCCGGACCACAACCTAAATCCAAAATAGTTTGACCAGTCTTAAACTCAGCTAAATCCCATCCATGTTTTGCCTCAGAAAGCCAAACTTTATGCTGCAACTCCAATCGAATTAGTTCCTCTTCATCTGTACCTAGAATATATGCGTTTTCTTCACTCATTGATTTTAATTATCAACCTTTCAAATTTCCCTGTATTTAGCAAAAAAACGCTTATCAAATAAATTACATAACTAAACAAAAAACCCCGCTACTGCGGGGCTTTTCATAATATTTAATGAATATTAATCAGGAATTCCACTACCACTGTGTAAAGGTGTGAAACTACCAGATTTAACCTTCCATTTCTTACCTTCCTTCACAAGTACTTGACATACCCTTGTCCTATAATCAGACTTTGTTACACCATTGATTGTATATGTGCCAACCAAATAGTAATAAGCAACTGCATACTTCCCTTTCTCTAATACGTCCACTTCGATATATCTTGGATTAAAATCAAACCGATTACCGGCTACTTGATTATTTGTTATTGCCTTTACGGTTGCTTCTTGTCGATACCAGAAAGAACCATTTGAATCACCATTCATAGTCCCTCCCGAATGAAGTGTAGACACAACTCCCTGCCAATTTTTCTCATTCTGAGCGCTCCAGTGTTCTTTAACTAGACCTTTTACATCAGATACATCATCTGCAAGAAGTCCTGAAGAAAATAGGAACGTTATCATTATTAGATTTCTCATTTAAGACACCCTTTCTTTATTTATCTTCAAATTACTAAATAATAAACAAAAATACCCGATACTTGGCGAGCTTTGCATTTTATTAATTTATATCAATTAGGTAACTGTTCCCGTTATTACAAGTGTTCCTGGAAAATCATTATTTGGACATGATAACCAATGATTAATATCTGATAAACCAGATGAGTGAAAAATATCTACCCATTCCTTCCTTGATAACATTTTCATTGACGTGCCAACATTTTCAGACCAGTTATGACACCCTTCATTTTCCTTATAATAATCTACACCAATAATTAACCTGCCTTCAGTTTCTAGCCAATTTTCTTTAACATGATTTACAAGGATTGACGGGTCAGTAAAATAATAAAAGACTTCCATACTATGGACCAATTCAACCTTTTTTGAAGGTTTATAATCTAACAAATCAGATAAAATATATTTTCCTTTACTATCCAGTCGTTTTGCTTTTTTAATCATCTCACTTGCACCATCCACTCCTAATGCATTGATACACATTGGTTGAGCATTCATATAACGTACAACCCAACCATTACCACAACCTGCATCAATAAAAGAAAAAGCGGTATGTAAGCGAGATAAGCTATATTGCAACATATCCATAACAGCTGGAGTATGTGTTTTTTGCATACCATCATCTTTATTTTGTTTAACCCACTCATTAAATACTCTAGTTGCTGATTTCATTTATTTTATATTCACTTCAATTAGGCGTAGTAGAAATGAACATACTTATAAAATTAAAGAGCTCTTTATATGGTTATTCCCAATAAAATATTGGGGTGACTCTTTAACTAGACCAAGCTTTACTCTTTCTGCATCATGTATCATTGCTGAGGCTAAAATATCTACTCTAAGTCCAAATCCTTTCAATTCAATAAATTCTTCAAACCTTGTTTGTTTACCCTGAAGCCGTATCAACATACCTGGCTTAAATATAGAGACACTATTAAAAGAGAAATTTGATATTATAGTTTGTTCTTTTTGTCCAATAGTCTTCATATACAATAATGGATGAATCCAATCTTTAGCCCATATTTTATGATTTGCGCCTTTTGCTGATATTAGGGATGCATGAGGAATTTTAGCATTTGCAGCCATCTTAGCTGCTTCATTTGAAATACCAAATTCAATATTAATAAACTCTTTTGATCCTCCTGCACGTTGTCGTGTTGTACCTATACAATTAAAAAAAACATCATTATCTTTCCAATATTTTTCAGTAGATACCAATTCAAAAAGTGATTCAACAACAATATCCACTAGTTTATCATTTTTTGAACCGTCCAAAACTGGTCTTCTTCCAATAGAAGTAACCAATTCACAATTTTTATCTCTAATTAATTGATGTAATAGTTGTTTTCCTGTCGCACCTGTACCACCAATGATTATTGCTTTAAACATATAATAATTTATCCATCATCCCATAAAAAATACTTCGCCACAGGGTGTGGCTTACTGTTTGCCTAATTCAAATCTAAAAATCCAAGCTTATGAAAATTATCGATTAAATAATCAGCATATCGCAAGAAACCCAAATCAGTGAAGTGAACACCATCTACAGTACCTTCGTGATCTGTCCCAAGAGCATCTGTATTATCAACATAAAATAAATTGACGATACCTTCTTTAAGCATCTTATTATATTGATTTTTTAATTCAATATTTTTGTTCTCTAACTCTTCTTTGATGGTGTTATCTAAGTAACCACTTTCATAAATTATATTTTCTATAAAAATAATAGGAGTATTCGGATGCTTTTCTCTAATAATTCTAACTAGCGGTACAGTATTTTTTGAAACCATATCCTTAGTAACATTAGCCATGCATTCTATCACGAATAATGATGCATCAATTCCTGCGATCAATGCACCTATTGATGTCTCCATTCTCCCATTCCCGCTAAACCCAAAGTTTATACAATCAATATTCAGTTTTCGTGAAATAATATTTGTATGAGCCATGCCAGGTCTAGACGCACAGCCTCCTTGGGTAATACTTGTACCATAAAACACTATTGGTTGACTATTACTTTTTGTTGGTTTCTTTATAAGACTGTTTGGATCAATTCCAATATCCAAACTTTCAATACCATCATATAAAGGCAAATACAACTTATACTCCCGCATTTCCAGATTCATATTATCAATAATAAGCTGTTCATTTATTTTACCTGATGGTCGACCTGTGCCTACATACTGCCATAGTCCTGAGTTATTGAAATATAAATCAATGCCTTTGATTCCCGTATCTGCCATGTGATTCATACTGAAATCATTTAATACTTCCCATTTTAGTGAAATAGAGGATGAATTTGTATGAAATCTCACTGATAAACCTGCGGATGATTTAGATAAATCCCATACTGGTTCTCTTACTACTTTTTTATAGGATATAGGCAATCTATCATAAGGGCTTTCTTTTAATGAATCTGCTATGGCTGTACCTTCGATTAAAAAGAAATCTCTACCAAAATATTTTACTTTGTTCTCTTGCGAAAAGAGAAAAGAGCAAAAAAAATATAAATAGATGAATGAAGTATATTTTGTTTTACTTAAGAACATAATTAATATAATCTACTGATAATCCCACAAACAAAAAACCCCGCTACTGGGCGAGGCTTGATGCTTATTTATAGTTTAATTATACTTAAGATTTATTAATCATCATTTTCCCGGCAATCATCCTTCGCTGCTTCCATTTCTTCTTCATTATTTATCGTAACTGTAGAATCGCCATCAATTGTCCTATAAATAATATCTACAGGGTACTGTAACGTAGGCCTTTCTTCAGATTCGGGGTTTGCATCATACCAGTTTTTTACTTCTTGCCAGCCATCTTCATCATCAGTGGCAACTACAATACTTGAACCATCAGGCATTATAAATGTTACAGGATATACAAGTCCAAAACATTCTCTGCCTTCGTCCTCATATTCCCAACACTCTCGTTTCACCATATTCATTTCTTCAGCATTATTAATAGTTACAGTTTCGTCATCGAATAAAATATCTACAGGGTACTGCAATTCAGGGCGTCCTTCAGTATCAGGATTTGTCTCATACCAACTTCTAAGATCTACCCAGCCAGAATCATTTTCAACAGTAATGGTCGAACCATCAGGCATTACAAAGGAAACGGGTAAGACTAGCTCAAAACATTCTCTATTATCATCATCTCTTCCACCACAGCGTAAGTAAGCGTTTCTCATCTCTTCATCATTTGTAACTGTGACGGTTATACTACCATCTCTGGTTTCAAACAAAATATCTACAGGGTATTGTAACGTAGGTTTTTCTTCTGAATTAGGGTTAGCATCATACCAGGATTTTAGCTGTACCCAATCATCCTCATCATCACTGCTTACAGTTATAGTAGAGCCATCAGGCATCACATACGTGACAGGTAAAACTAGGTCAAAACATTTCCAATCGCCTTTATCATCATCTCTATCCCAATCAGACTTATCTCCTCTTTTAACATTAGGATCTAATTTTCTGCCTTCCAGATTGAAATATACTTCACAACGGTGACCCATTTTATGGCCTTTACCATCCATGCTGACCTCATAGCCTAACCCATAAGCCTTTTTTGTATCAATACCATCATATTCATTATAATCTTCTTCAACGATTGTTTTTGAGTTGGATGGCAATTCATCCATACCAACGCTGATTTTATCAGCATCAATAATAGCTTGGATTAATTCTATATCAGATAGCCCTACTGGTTCTGTACCAGTATTCTGACAACCAGTCATCATAATTAAAAAAGCTGTAAGTAATATTTGAATAGTGTATTTCATGTTTTCCCTAGTTAGATAACAACGTGAATTTATCTAGTTAATTCATCATTCTCAAGCCAATGATCCTTTAATGAACTGCTGCTTGCTGTAGATTGATTAATATCAAAATTATAATTCCGTTCATTGGCCATTGCTTCCACTACAAGCGGGAGATTCCAATAAAAGGTAAAACTATTACCAATAAATAAAATATTCTCTGTGTTCTTATCTTGTGCAGCAAGACAACTAAATAAATACAATATTGCAACTAACAGTTTTCTCATACTAGGTAAATATTACACTTCACCAGCCCTAAATGTCTATATACAAAAACCTCTCTGCGGACTATAATGATTTGCTATTTTGACTTATAAACTCAGCTAATTAACAATAATTGGAACAATATATTACTATTATTTTCATAAGTTCACCCCATGGGTTTAAAACAGGAATTTAATTTCAGGGAATACCTGACAAACAATATTGATGGCTATGATGGAAAATATGCCAAGTATATTCTAATGATTCCGATATTGTACGATGCACTATGCAGTCTCCTTAAATCCACAACTTTACCACAGTCGCTACGCGCCGATATTTATTTAACCTTCGGTTATTTATACTATCCTGAAGATTTATATCCTGAAGAAGAGCTCGGCCCTTTAGGTTTCTTAGACGACCTTATGTTGATCCTAGTGGTACTTCGGAAATGTGCCATACAGGAAAAGATTGGAATCGAATTCATCGAAGAACATGTTACAGGGCTGGATTATTCGGTCAATCAGCTGCTGACCAGTGATTTTGACATGATCACCAATGAAAATAAAAAATTATTTGATGAATTACTGTCCATCACCGGGATGCGCTATTACTACCGCTGAACCGCAGAATTTTAGAGTAATTAAAATCTTCAAACAAAAAACCCCGCTACTAGGCGGGGTTTGTGATGTATATATATCTTCTATGCGCTTGGTGGCGACATTTCTTCAACTTTATAGATTTCACGCTTCACAATATGCTCAGCCATGATATCAGCAACTGGTGAACTTGGATTGTTAACCATTTGAGACATTTTTTGCATGTCAACATCAAATAATTGAACCATAGCTATGCTATTATCCACCTTACCTACTCGCGTGCGAGTTTCATCTGCAAAATCTTTTCTATTACCTGGGTCAGCATCAAAAACTGCTTTCCAGCTATCATAAGAACTTTTGATATGTACAATTATTAATAAGTCCATTTTTTACTCCTATATTTTTTTAGATGTTTTAACATAGAAAATTAAGCAAAATTTTCAATCACTTCCAAAGTTGAGATATTAAATACCCTAAAACCCAAAAATAATTGATCCATTAAGAGAAAATCCACCGACATCTTTTTTACTAATATCCGAATTATCGATGGCACCCACTAATTTATATGATAATCCTGCCGTCGATTTCATTTTTTCATTCAAGTTAACGCCTATACCAATTTTCGGTTCTATGATCGAAAACTCTTCCGTTGAAGCCAAGATGATCCCATTCATTCCTTCAGAACTTATTTTTCCTGAATACAAACCAACATCAGCAAAATAATGAATGGCATCGTTAGGTTTTACAAACGAGCCAAGTAAAAGTCCGCCATATCTGTAACTGGAATAGCCACCGCCAATTTCCGTAATACTTGAACCTAATGCGCCACCCAGGTAGATCACATTGTTTATGAGAATACCTCCTTGTCCACCAATTAGTCCAGTTAAATTATCCATGACACCTGTGAACTTGAGTGTCAGGCCACCGAAATAACTTATTTCCATTTCACCATCTAATATTGTTTCTCGTTCTTGTGCAATCGTTTCAAAAGAACAACAGATCAGAATAATCAATATTAAATATCTCATTTTTTTCCTCCCATACAACTGATATTACACCCCACTAGCCCTAAATGTCTAGAAACAAAAAACCACGATATTGGGCGAATGTTTATCCTTGATTATCTTGATACTATTACGGCCAATCGTTTATCAATTAATTTTCATTTCGTTGAGGTACCAGGGATAGAAGCATTAATAGAGCATAAAACATAAGGCCAATAAATAACATAATTATAAAATAATAGGGCCATTCCGGCATCAGTAATGTAAAATTAACTCCCGGTGGTTTTTCAAAAGTGAACATATAATTACTTCCAAGGATCAGATTAATGATAATGATGGACACAACAAGGAACGTTGTCCATTGTATGGCATTGAAATAGTCAACCCATCGTGGCCGATAGCCATCTATCACAAGTGCAAGCATTACAAAAATGACAAGGCCATGGGCAAAAAAATAGTGAATGGACATATAAATTTGTGCCATCTCGGATAAATTGGTATTAATAAATGCGAAAAATGACCCACCAAAACCTGCAAAAAAGAACCAATTTTGTAGAGGACGATAATGTTGAAAACGAGTATAAATAGGAACAAGCAAAGCAGACAGGTAGCACATTTCCAGAGGGATGGATGTACGATAAGACCAGATACCATAATAGATCATATTCAATTGGAAGACAATCTCATTAAATACCGCCAGCCAACTAATCGTTTTTAATATAATAGTTTTCAATTTGTTTGAACCATGGCTGTAAACCCATGCTGCTGCGATACATAAAGCAGTACTAATAATGCCAAATATTAGATGCTGGCTTGGCAGATCCAAAACAACATTTATAATATCAGTAATCATTCACCAATAAACTAAGAATTTGAAGTATAAAATAGTTTTTGGTCCAATATTTCAGTTATATCCCAAAGTTCATCATTACGTGGAATCCAAGTTTGACGGTAATAAATGAAGTATGTTCTCATTGATCTAATTTACGATTCTTATAAAATTTGCACTACAATGTGTATGCAACCAGTCCTAGTGCCTTTACTTAGTCAACGAAGAAAATAATTGATCATATACTGGGCACATCGTTTCCCAATCGTATTTTTTAAACAGTTTTCGTATCGTAATTCCCCGCGTTTCATCAATGTTTAACATACAGTTTTTTACTTTATCATATAATTCGCCATCATTATCATATATGTGGTTATCGTAATATTCCTTTGGTAGCAACTCCGGATACGTCAGTCTGCTCGGTAATATGGGATATACGCCGCAATAGATGGCTTCTACTACACTGCCACCAAAAAAATCTTGATTGCTCGTTATAGGCAAAATATCAGCCTTCCACAGCCATTTTGCATATTCCGAGAAATTTTCACAGAAACCAAAATGTACGATATGTTTTTTTAATCGGTATTTAGCTTCATCAAATACATTGGGTCTTGTATGAAAACTTTCCCCAAGTACAACGATATCAAATTTGATATCGTTTTTTTGTAATTGGTATAAACATTCAAAAAACGATTCTGGGTTCTTATCGTATTCCCAACGATGATTCCATAAGACTAATGGGTTCCCCTGCGCTTGAGTTTTATGCTGATCAAATTTGGATAGATCCATACCAAGATATAATACCCGACTCTTTTCTTTA
>ERZ651768.2483-NODE-2483-length-12774-cov-4.833740_pt1 | contig 12774 bp, 10 predicted proteins | sample MGYA00514754_ERZ651768 | MGnify/ENA metagenome assembly ERZ651768 | reverse complement strand
TCGTAATTGGAATTATATTATTTACATTTACAATTTTCCAGGGGATGGGAGCAGATGTATTGGTGTTAAACGGAATTTTTGATAGTATATCCGAGAGTAATCTAGTGCCAAAATTAATTGGCCTAATGTCTGAATCTGCCCCTTGGCTTGTTGGGCTTTTAGCTGTGTGTGCTCTCGCTGCAATGCAAAGTACGGGGGCTGCCTATATGTCTACTTTTAGTGGAATGATTACACGAGATGTTTACAAACATTATTTCAATCGAGATGCAAGTGAGAGCGCTCAAAAAATGATAGGGCGAGTATTTGTTGTTGTCGTAGCTAGTGCGGCATTATTAGTTGCTATATTCTCAACTGATGCTTTAGTTATGCTTGGAGGGCTCGCAGTCGCATATGGTTTTCAGATGTATCCAGCTCTTATTGGAAATCTATATTGTAGCTGGATTTCTCGAAAGGGGATCATTCTAGGGTTAATCAGTGGGCTTGTAGCTGTTACACTTACGGATAAAATGTCGAGCTTAATTCCTTTACCGTGGGGGGCATATCCACTTACAATTCACTCAGCAGGTTGGGGGATTTTTTTTAATGCAATTTTCACTATAATCGGCTCATATTTTTCCCCGGATAGTAATGATAGGATTATTAAACGTAAGAACAGACACGCCTTTCTAGCTGAGATTGCTGGAGTATCAAAGGAGAAAAAAAAATTAATACCATTAGCTTGGCTACTGGTTCTTATTTGGTTTTTATTTGGGTTTGGTCCTTTTGCTACGATAGGAAACAGTATATTCTCAAACCCTAATGATCCTGTTTCTTGGGGCCCATTTGGGTTACCTTCGTTATGGATATGGCAATTAGTTTTCCTTCTTTTTGGAATATTTGTCATGTGGTTCCTTGCTTTTTATATGGGCTTCTCAAAACCAATAGCTCCAGATAATGTAGAAAGGTTATCTAAAAAATATTTTAAATAGAATTTTGATAGTAATTACATTTACGTTCTTTATGGTTTAAAGAATAAATATATTTGAGCTAATGGATACAAATAAAAAAATAGAAACAAATTCTTCATCTTTTGATGAGATCGATAAAAAAATACATGCAAACCAGGTTTTATATGATCAGTTACATCAGTCTTTAGTTGATGAAGTGATCTCAACAGCTGAAGAAAATGATGAAGAACAAAAGAGGATATCCAACAAAAAAAATTCCGAAAAAAATTATTTAAGTAAAATTAAAGAGTTTTACCAGTCTAATGAATTATTTAAATATGCAATGTGGGGGTTTGGGGCAGTACTTTTAGCAACAACATTGTTAACAGTAATAGAATATGACTTATTCAATGGAGATGTAAAAGATGATATTGGTGAATCTTTTATGTTTGGTAGCAACGAGCCAAACTGGCTAGATACGTATTTTCATACATTTTGGTGGGCAGTTGTAACCTTTACGACAGTGGGCTATGGTGATGTAAGTCCGGTAACACATTTGGGTAAGTTTTTAACTATAATAATAATGATTTTAAATCTAGGCATTGTAACAATGCTTACAGGTGCTGTGTCCTCTGTTTTGGTCGCAGCGCGATTGAAAGGAGATGATAAATTGGATGAAACTAAATATCATGGACACTTAATTATTGCTGGGTGGAACCCTGCAGTACAGTCAGCGTTAAGGCTGATTGAATCGAATGAAGATTCAGCCTCTGTTGTTATTCTAATTAATGAGACAGAAGCAGAGGTTGTAAAGCGAGCGGTATCAGGATTTGACCGTTTAGATATAACACATTTATCAGAAAATTTCACTCAAGAAGGAGTGTTAAAAAAAGCCTTCATTGAAGAATGTGGGACTTTTATGATTGTACCTGATGAGTCGGGGTTATTACCAAATGAAAAGCCAGATGAGGATAAAACGGTTCTCACTGCGTTGACAGCAAAATCAATTTCTGAAAGTATTCAAGTTGTTGCCTATATTCTAGATGAAGAATATATATCTCACCTCCATAGGGCGAATGTAAATGAGATTGTATTCCCAGATGAGCATATCCCTCATATGCTTGCAAAACATGTAACAGATCCTGGCGTACCGCAATTATTTGATGAGTTAATAACTCAAGAGAAGCATGATAAAGGTATTCAAGTTGTTTCTATACCTAAAGGCCTGGTAGGTCTGACGCATAATAAAGTTTCTGCTTATTATAAGTTTAAAAATAAGTGGCTACTCGTTGGTTATGCGATAAAAAAAGCAGGGTTTAGCCTTGAAGAACAAATGGGTGAGAGTGGCAGTCCAATAATAAGAGACATGATAAAAGAACAGCTAGATAGCGCGGGGATTAAACTATCAAGTGATGAACATGTAATCGTAGAAATTAATCCTGATGATGAGTATGTTATTGATGGAAAACATAAAGCATTGGTCTTGAGGTAAAATTATGAGTGTTAATGCAAAACAGATTCAAAAAATAAATTATTTTAGTAAAGTTCCAGAAAAGTTTTGTGCGGAACTTGCAAAAGTAGTTGAACAAAAAAAATGTGCACCTGAGACTAGCTTACTTAAAGAGGGGGAGTCAGGTGATACTATGTTACTTATTTTTCAGGGGCAGGTAGAGGTTTCGAAAAATATGATGGTTAAAACCTCAAGCGGGTTTACAATGTCAACGAAATCAATTATTAGGTTGGAGACTACAGATCCTCCCCCTTCAAATGATCCTATCTCTGTGCCAACAGTTTCTGTGGTAAAAGCTCCTGCATTTGGGATTGGTGAGTTTTCACTAGTGCTTGATGATGCTAAAAGAACATCTCATGTTACAGCAATGACAGACATTGAATATGGGATATTAAGTTTAGATGATTTTTCAAATATTGTTCAGGAAAATCCATTGATAGGTGGGTCAGTCTATTTTGAGGTTGCGAAGTCTGCTGTTAATAATTTAGCCACTGCTACTCAGGATATATCTAATCTTACACAGGCTTTTTTCTTTGCCTTAACTAGATAAAAATAAATTATTTTAGAAAAAACGTTTTTCTACGAGTATTAATTTTCATTTCTAGTTCATTTATTTTTACCTTTTCTTCCGGGCTTAAACTATGCTCCTTTTTAGATTTTAATTGATCTAATTCTAATCTTAAGAATTGTACATCACGATCAAGTTTTGCTAATCTATCTTTCATTTGGCCAGATAATATTTTTTTAAAGTCGTCAATTTTATCACTATCTGGAGAATAGTATATATTTGTATTCCCACGATCTGTATCTTCCCAGAAGGTTGGGCCACTAAATTTTATCCTATTGTATAAACCTTCCATTAAACTGAGATAAGTTTGATTATCAAAATATGCTAAGTCATCAAGAACATCTGATACAATAGTTTCAGCAAAATTAAGTTTTTTAATTTTAATGTAGTGTAAAGCCAACCCTATTTGTAGCACCCGAACCCCATTGTTAACACTCTGATCTAGATCTTCTTTTGGATAGTCAGGTGGATTATCTAGTTGCAGTATTTCTTTTAACAAGTGTTCTTGTAGTTCATCTCCCCAATCATTCTCAGATATTAGAATAGATATTTTCTTTAGTTCTGTTGTTAATACATCGACGATAAAATATAAAGATGGATTATTTTCTGCTTGTTTAAATATCTCATTACTATAAAACTTAAAATAGAAGTATGATTGTTTTAATAAATCAGATTTATCATGATCAACATATCCTTTTAATAAGGCTGAATAGTGAAAAGCTAGGTTGTATAAATTTCTTGGTTCATTATTCCTAACAGCATGTTTAATTGCAAATCTCATAAATGTATTGAACCTTATATTAATATCTGTGATCAGACTTTCTTGATTAAGTTTTAATGCTAAAAGTCCAATAGAGGATATCTCACTCGCGATTAAGGAAGCTAGTTCATATTCTCCATTCTCCATTTTTCTTATGTAAGCATTGCCCATCATTTTAAATGATTTTACTTCGTAGAAGGTTTTTCGATCTTCGAGATCTTTATATTGATGGTCTATATATGTTCTGAATGTTGGATTGTTACGAATTGTATCCGTTGCTGAAAAAAAGTTAGGATAAATTGATTCCTTATTGCCCATATATGCTCTTACTGTGTCTCCAACCCTACGAATGATTTCTGTCTGAGCTTCTTTGAATGATATATATTCTAAAAGATCATCAAACTGGTCTATGGTTGACATTAGTTGGTATTGATAATGTTCTACAACTTTAGTATCTCTCATTGCAATATGAATAGATTTATTTTTTAATCTGTTTATATCATCAATATTTAAAGAGTATAGTTTTTTAATAACATTATCTGTTTTGGAATATAAAAGAATGTAAAAAATATATGGGAGAGACAGCATTGACGATATTGGCAGATATATATAAGTATTGAGGATTACACTAGACAGTCTTTCCATTGGCCCGAAGTAATACATAATTATAGTAGCATGAATTGAAGCAATAATTAAAAACCAAATAAAAAGTAGACTAACCCAATCTTTCACAAATAAGTCCATTAGCTTTGGTGTCGACTCTGCAGCAATCGCAATAACAATGATCAATGTGCCTAAAACAGTTGCAAGTACCCCTCCCCAAATCTCTGGTGCGAATGTTAAGTCAACAGCATCATGTGATTCTTTTCCTAGCCCAAATAAATATTCAATCAGCGAAATAATTTGTGGATAAAAATAATGAAACATAACATCACTAATAATGATCCCCAAAAATATGATCACTAGAGATGTAAATAATCTATACTTATTAATTATGTTTATCACATTTGCGAATAGAATTGTTATCTGATTACTCATACTTCCTAAAGTAGTTAAACTGTGTAAATAAAAGCTACGATCATGAAATTTATTTTTCAATATTGAAGAACATAACAATAATACATAAAAAATAACGATATTAAGGTCTTAAAATAAGATAAATGTAATTATGGAGTTTTAGTTGACCTTGACACTAACTGATGATAACTTTATTGTCCTTTTGTCAGGGTTAGAGGTTCGCAGACTCAGGCATGAGAGAGTAGAAGTAATTGTGGGCCATTAAAATAAATCAATTCTAACGAGGTAATTATGTCAGATTGGACAAATAGTCACGATTTAGTGTATGCATTCGTTTGTGTTTCTTTCTTAGCAGATGGTGAGGTTGATGAGTCTGAAAAAGAAGCAATGCGTGGGAATGTGAAAGTAATGCTTCCTGATATGGGAGATGATGAATATCATCAGGTTGAAAAAGAAGTAATAGATAAGTTCATTTCATTGGGTGATGAATCTTCACGTTTTGGCCAATATGGATCTTCTCTTGGCGCAGTTAAAGAAATGTTTTCATCAGACGATGATCGCTATAAAGTGATAAAAAATCTTGCCTATATTGCTAGAGCTGATCAGTTCATTCATGAAAATGAAATGAAAATGATTGAACAAGCTGTCAGTGCTCTTGATATGGAAGATAAGGTTAGCCTAGTTAAAACAGAATCAACTCTGTTTGTTGACTTTAAAGGTTAATTTAATGATATAAAATTATATAATAATGCCGGCATTATTATATAATTTTTAAGGATAGTAAAATATGAATGATAAAAGAAGTGATAGTGATAGACGCAATGATGATAGACGCGGTATAAATAGGCGTCTAAAGAAAGATGATATATCTGATGATAGAAGAGAAATTAACGATAGAAGGCAAAATGAACGTCGAGCTGATCAAGACCGACGTTCATAACAAATAATTATTTAGCAATAAACCCTTTCCATGCCTGTTAAAAAGTTATTTAAGCAAAATAGCGCTTGATCGATAGCATCTAAAGCTTCTTCTTTTTTAACTTCGGGATTACAAACTTCGCCAAGTAGTTTTCTAACAACTTCCCTGTGCCATTTATCCGCATGTTGGTGGACCTCGAAAAATTTTTGAAGGTGTAAAATCTCTCCATCGATTAACATTGTTGATTCCAACAATTATCATATTCGGTGAAATTGTCCTTGATAATTGAGTTGTTATTCCGGCTACTAATAAAAAATGATGGTTACCATCTAATAAAAACAAAACGGGATATTTTGTATCTGCCACAGAACCTTTAAGACCTGGTGGTACGCTGCAAAATTTTCGAGACTCATCCAATACAGTTGAATAAACGCTATCCAATTCTCCGACAACGAACTGCTCAACTGGAATCTTTTTTCTATTCTCTGGTTGCTCGCAGGAAATTAGAAAGCAAATTATATATAGTAACAACCAATATTTTTTCGTCATTTTATTTAATTATTTATATTATCCTAGCCAAATGCCTACACAGAAGAATACACCAGTTATAAAGTGTAATCCAATAGTCCCAGCATTGGCAGGCTGCAAAAGTCTATTATTATAATACTTATATAATGTTCTTATGGTATATACACTAATAATTGAAGTAAAAAGAGTTATTAATGATAGCATAGGGAATATACCATTTAGTGCCATGACTATTATACTAACAAAGGCACCAACTACTAATAACACATAGCCAATCCTTGCTTTCTCAGGGCCAAACACAACAACTAAGTTATTTTTCCCGGTTGCTTTGTCTCCATCATGATCAGGGAATTGATTTACATAAACAATTGCAGCAACCAGTAACCCAATCGGGATACCAGCTAGGGCAGCTTCAAAAACGTGAGTCAGGTCTCCGCTGGTTTGAACTAAAAAACTGCCTACAACCATTAGTGGGCCAAAATTTAAACCGATTAATAATTCACCAATTCCTTTTCTAGATGCAAACCTGAAAGGTGGTGCGGTGTAGAAAAATCCTGATAAGAAACCAATAAAACCTAGATATAGTATATTAATACCGGCTTTAATGATTAATGGTATCCCAATCAACCCACTAAGTGCAAACGTAATCATTGATAGATATAGCATACCTTTTGCTGAGATGAGTCCCATTTGTATGCTTCTGCTCCCACCGGAAAAAGGAACCATGTAATTGTAGTTTGCTTCATCTGTCCCACTGGTATGATCAAAATAATCATTTGATGTATTTGTTCCAATATGGAGCAATGATCCTCCAAGCATTGTTAGAGCGAAATAAAACCAGTCTACAGAAACATATCTGCTAGCGACTGTTGCTCCAAGTAAAATAGGCACTATAGTTGCTGATAAGAAAGGCAAACGCATAATTACCATCCAGCAAAAAATTTTTGTAGCAAAACTAATATTAGGTCGAACTGAAGCTGCAGTTTTATTGTTTAATGGTGTTGTGATGCCACAATACCCGATGTGGTTACCATTTTTGTCTTTTGTGGGTGTTATTTTGATCTTGCATGGCATTTCATGACCATCTTTATGAAGAAAAACTGAATCACCTTCCCACTTACCTTTTTCAACTGATTCTTCTAACCAGTTCACAACATGACCAAGGACGATTTCACCCGCACTGAAATCACTGACTCTAGCTTTTCCTATGATTTCATCAGCGCTATAACCAAATAATTTTTGTGCTCCCTTACTAAAAGTCTCAATCTTACCATCTAGATCGCAGGTTATAACACTTTTTATATTTTCACTCATTATGATTTATCCTTTATTTATCAATAAAATAACATTATAAATTTAAATATTAACTTTTTGCTATAACGAAACAAATTTTTTAAAAAGAATTAGACACTTTACTATAATATGAGTACTCCAACAAAAAGAGTAGCCTTTCATACATTAGGATGTAAACTAAATTTTTCCGAGACGTCATCCATTTCGCGTGATTTCATTGAATATGGTTATGAAAAAGTAGACTTTAATGACTTTGCTGATATTTATGTTATAAACACCTGCTCTGTAACTGAAAATGCGGATAAGGAAACCAGAAAATTAATTAGGCGCACAAAGCGTATTAATCCTGATTCATACATTGCTTTAATTGGTTGCTACGCTCAATTAAAACCTGATGAGATAATAAATCTTGACGGTGTAAATATGGTGCTTGGAGCAAAAGAAAAGTTTAATCTACTAAATTATTTACAGAAGATGGATCTGAACAATAATAATAAACTAATGGTTACAAGTGAGATAAATGATGTTAAAACATTTAACCCTTCTTATTCACACAAAGATAGAACTCGATCATTTTTAAAGGTTCAAGATGGGTGTAATTATCATTGTACTTTCTGTACAATACCAAGAGCAAGGGGAGCTAGCAGGAGTGGATCAATAAATCAAACTATTCAAATCGCAGAAAAAATTGCACAGACTGATACGAAAGAGATAGTACTAACAGGTGTAAACATAGGAGATTTTGGTACTGGCACAACTGGAACATTTTTTGATTTAATTAAAAAGATGGATAAGCTTGATGGGATTGAAAGAATACGGATTTCATCTATTGAGCCAAATTTGCTTTCTGATGACATCATAGAATTCTGTGCTATGTCAGAAAAATTTATGCCCCACTTTCATATTCCGCTTCAATCAGGGTCAAATAAAATTCTCAGATCTATGGGTCGTAGATATAAAAAATCAGATTTTCTTAATCGTATCAATAAGATAAAGTCATTGATTACTGATGTATGTATTGGAGTAGATGTAATTGTTGGTTTTCCATCTGAAACAGAAGAGGATTTTATGGAAACATATAATTTTATTGATCAGTTAGATATTTCATACCTTCATGTTTTTACATACTCAGAACGGCAGAATACTAAAGCCCTAAAATTAAACCCGATTATTCCCAAAAATAAGCGAGCACATAGATCAAAAAGGCTACACTTATTATCTGATAAAAAAAGGGAGTCGTTTTATGATTGTTTTGTGGGCAAAGCAAAGCATACATTATTTGAAAGCATGAAAAATGGTGAACTGGTTGGGCATACGGATAATTATATTAAAATACATATGGAAGGGGATGCATCTTTAGTTAATACAATTCAAAAGGTAAATATTTTAGACAAAGAAAAAGAATATATGCGGGGGTATTTATATTAAGAAATTAATTATTATTAATCTGATCAAGTATATTCTTCCAAAAGGGCATACGTGACTTCCTTACCGATCTACCACACAGGTCTTTGATCATTTTAATAGATGCTGGAATCTGTTCATCCTCATCTAGGCCTATGTGTCTCATCAAGAATTTGTTGTATGTTGTTTTTTAATAACCAAAACATCAATCTTTAAATTCACTGATTGGTGGACAGGTACAAACAAGATTTTTATCGCCATATGCATTATCAATTCTTCCTACTGGCGGCCAGTACTTATGATGTTTAAGATGTTTAGCCGGATATGCTGCATCTTTACGTGAATATGGATGGGGCCATTTGTCTGATGCTATATGTAGCGCAGTATGAGGTGCATTTTTCAACGGATTATCATTATGATCATATTCCCCGTTGTCTGTTTTTAGTATTTCACTTTTGATAGAGATTAAGGCATCGCAAAATCGATCTAATTCTTCTTTTGACTCACTTTCAGTAGGCTCTATCATCATTGTTCCATTAACAGGCCAGGACATTGTTGGTGCGTGAAAGCCATAATCCATTAATCTTTTTGCAATATCTTCCTCACTAATACCGAATTGATCTTTTATCTCCCTTAGATCAATAATGAACTCATGAGCATTAAAACCATTGTTACCATTAAAAAGAATGGGGTAATGCCCATCAAGTTTTTTAGCCATATAATTGGCATTTAATATCGCAATTTTAGTTGCCATACCAAGTCCAGAAGAATTAAGCATGGCAATATAGGCCCAAGAAATAATTAGTATACTGCTACTACCATAAGGAGCAGCTGATACAGCGCCTATAGCATCACTATTAACGGATGATAAATGAACATGAGATGGTAAAAATGGTGCCAAATGATTTTTACATACAATAGGGCCCATACCTGGACCACCTCCACCATGAGGAATACAAAAAGTTTTATGCAAGTTAATATGCATAACATCACCGCCAAAGTCGCTTGGCTTACAAAGGCCTACCATTGCATTTAAGTTCGCACCGTCAATATAAACTTGTCCTCCATTGGCATGCACTATTTCACAAGCTTCTGTTATTTCATTTTCAAATACTCCATGCGTTGATGGATAGGTTAACATTATTGCCGAAAGATTATTAGAGTGTTTCGTTGATTTTTCTTTAAGCTCTGATAAATCGATATTACCATTACTATCACATGAAATTATTTCTACTTTCATTCCTGCCATTATTGCACTAGCAGGATTTGTACCATGAGCTGATTCTGGTACGAGACAAATATTACGGTGACTATTCCCATTTTTTAGATGATAGGCTCTAATTATCAGAAGTCCAGTATATTCTCCCTGCGCTCCCGAATTAGGTTGCATTGAGCAGGCATCAAAACCAGTTAGTGTTGACAACCAGTGGCTTAAATCGTTAATTATTCTTGAGTATCCTTTGGCTTGATCCGAAGGGATAAATGGATGTAAATCCCCAAATCTTGACCATGTTATGGGAATCATCTCTGTAGTAGCGTTAAGCTTCATTGTACATGATCCTAAGGGAATCATACTATTATTAAGTGATAGATCTTTTGTTTCTAGACGGTGTATATATCGGAGCATTTCTGTTTCAGAGTGGTATTTGTAAAAAATGTCATGATCTAAAAAAGGGATTTTTCTTTTTAAATTTTCAGGCAGAGAATAAGTATTTTGGGCATTCAATAATTTTGAACCAAAAATTTCACATATTTCTAATATATCATCACGCGTTGTAGTCTCATCAATAGATATTCCAACACTTCCGTCTTCAAATTTTCTAAAATTCATTCTTTTTTTATTTGCTGTCTCCTCCCATTTATTTTTGGGTATAATTCTAATTGTATCGAAAAAATGACGATGAAAAATTTTAACCCCCGCTTTATCAAATGATATTGCAAGTTCAGAGCATAATATTTGTATCCTCTCTGCAATAAGTTTTATTTTTTCAGGACCATGATAAACAGCATACATTGAGGAAATGATTGCAAGTAAAACCTGAGATGTACATATATTAGATGTGGCTTTTTCTCTACGAATGTGTTGTTCTCTGGTTTGAAGAGCCATTCTTAAAGCCTGTTTACCATGTACATCATTTGACATACCGATTATTCTGCCTGGGATTTTTCTTTTAAAATTTCCTGAAGTTGAAAAAAATGCCGCATGTGGCCCCCCATATCCCAAAGGAACACCGAATCTTTGTGTATTCCCAACAGCAACATCAGCGCCCATTTCAACAGGAGTTTTTAGTATGCTTAAAGCTAATAAATCTGTAGCTAGACAGGTAAAAATCTTAGACTCTTTAGCTTTTTTTATTACTTCGGTATAATCAAAAATCTGTCCATCTGTTGTTGGGTATTGTAATAACATTCCAAAGATTGATTCATTGAGATTAAATAAATGTTCGTCTTCAATTATTAAGCTAATTCCTAAAGGTTCAGCCCTTGTTTTAAGTACATCAATTGTTTGAGGATGACAATGCCTTGAAATAAAAAAACACTTTTTATCTGGGTTTTTAGTTGTATTGTAGAACATGACCATTGCTTCTGCAGCAGCAGTGCTTTCATCTAGTAGGGATGCGTTTGAAAGTGGTAATCCAGTAGAGCTTGTAACCATAGTCTGGAAATTCAATAACGCCTCGAGACGGCCTTGGCTGATTTCTGCTTGATAGGGAGTATACTGTGTATACCATCCTGGATTTTCAAGTATATTTCTTTTTATAACGTTAGGAACAATTGTCCCATAGTAGCCCATTCCAATATATGATTTAAACAATAAATTTTTTTCTGAATATTCTTCTAGTTTATGAAGAGCCTCTGTTTCAGATAAAGTAATATCAATCAGGTTTTCTCTAATTGGAGAAAATATATTTGGTGGAATAATTTTTTCAATAAGCTGATCTAAAGACTCAAGCCCTAAGGATTTAAGCATTAACTTTATATCCGATTTATTTATTCCAACATGACGAGATAAAAACCCAGTATCTTTTTCCATTATTATAATTTGTGAATCTTGTTAATATTATTTTATTAGCTATAGAATAGCATGGTGAATTTATATAGATATTTGTAACAGGTTAGAATAATATAAACACAAAATTTAAATTTCAGATATAATCATTAATTAGATAAGTTTGGTAGCTAAAATGTGTTAAAAACTTTACTTTTTAATTAATTGAAATATTTCATATATAATATATCTTTTTCAGGCAAATATATACAGGGACTAGGATGTCAATAACAAATCTAGTTGAATTACAAGAAATTGATTCCCGATTAGAAGATTTAAATAGCCTACTAGGTGATTTACCTAAGATGGTAGAAGAATTAAATGAACAAGAAAGTAGATTACAGGATAAGATTGAAAAAAATAAAACCAGATTGAAAGAGATTAATCTGAATTCAAATAAATCAGAAACAGCTAATGCTGATATCCAGGAGAAAATAAATAAACTGACTGATCAATTATTTTTAGTTACAAATAATAAGCAATATGATGCGCTATCGCATGAGATTGATTATTTAAAAGAGCAAAAAGAGGAGCTCGAATCCCATCTGTTGTCATACATTGAAGAAATAGAAATATTAGATAAAGAAGTAAGTGAAGATGAGAAATTCCTTGAAGAATTAAAAACTGATTTAGTCAGCCGCCGTAAGAAATTAGAGGTAGCACTATCAGAAACTGCCGAGGAAAAAGCTGCCCTAGAGGAATCACGTGAAAAGCAGATTGTAAAAATTGATTCCAGCACTGTTCAAATCTATACAAAAGTAATATCGGCTAGGGCAGGGGTTGCTGTTGTGTCACTTTCG
>ERZ651768.2482-NODE-2482-length-12776-cov-3.498779_pt1 | contig 12776 bp, 7 predicted proteins | sample MGYA00514754_ERZ651768 | MGnify/ENA metagenome assembly ERZ651768 | reverse complement strand
TTATATTTAAAGATGATATCCATCATAGCCGAAAAATATTCATTCAGGGTGGTAACCACATCATGTGGAGTCATTTTTTCAGATAGAGCGGTAAAGCCCCTTATATCACTAAAAAGAATGGTTATATGTTTGCTCTCCCCACCTAATTCAAGGGTAGCGCCTTCTGCCAATAATTCTTCAACCACATTATCTGATACATATCGTTTAAATGTTTTTTTTATTCGTCGTTCTTCCGATATATCTTCTATGGTTATTACCGCTCCATTTAATCCACCATCCTGATCCATTAAAGGTGCACATGTAATATTTATCCTCGCATCTTCACCCACACTATGGCAGGGAATATCCATTTCCAGAGTTATTTCCTGATTTTCAAGGGTTTTTTCGATGATATTCTGGATATTTTCATCTTCGGGAAAAATCATCAGATATGGATTATTCACTGCTTCTTCTTTTTCCATCTTCAATATTTTCAAGGCAGCGGGGTTAATTGATTCAACCTCACCCAACAAAGACAGGGTGATAACACCATTGGCAATACTGCTTAAAATATTTTCATTGTAATTTTTTGTTTCCAAGATACTTGTAAACAGACGGGCATTTTCAAGAGCAACACCTGCTTGGCTGGCAAATGCCGTGAGCATCTCAAGGTCGGACTGTTCAAATGGGACCACACCCTGACGGGTCTCCTTATCCAAAATACAGATCAGTCCCAAAACCTCCGTCTTACTCTTTATGGGTGCGATCATCAAGTTTTCATTTTCGAAGGCCTTTCTTAATTTTTCATCTTGAAACTGATTTAAAAGAATACCCCGCTTATCTTTAAAACAGGGTTTCAATAGTTCATGGTTCTTTGATATGATGACCTTTGAGAGGACCTCTTCATCCAGGTTAAACTCGGTGGAAAGTTTTAAAAAAGGCGTGAACGTATCCGTAAAGAACACCGCTCCCGCCGATGCGTTCAATATTCCCACGGAACGAATGAGTATCTCCATGTTCAGCTCATCCACATCCAGAACAGAATTAACCGCAAGACTGATATCAAACAAGGTTTCCAGTTCAAGGAGTTTCAGATTAAGTGCATCGCTCTTTTTGTTTAGGGTAACAATTAGATTTGAATTATGGACGGCATGAGAAAAATGATGGCAAATAATACTGAGGATCTGGAGGTCCATATCGCTGATCGCCTGGTTCATGAACTTTTTACACAGGCTCACGATCCCGAGAAATTCATTCTTGTACGTGAGAGGAACAATTAGTTTAGGATTTAATTTCGTAATGATATCCCGATTCAGTTCATTTATCTCTCCCTTGGTTTGATCCAACTCGATATTGTGAATGGATTTCTCCATCAATTTTTTCATATCAACCTGGGAAATGGATATTTCTTCCCCTTCTTTGATATCAACCCCTCTCTGGGAAAAGGCTGTTAGGGCGTGCTTCTTCTTATCATATAAAAGGATTCCACCCTTAGAGAACATAAGGGTTCCCAGGATCAAATGCAGGATGGAGGAGCTTATTTTCTGTAATTTATTCTCGGAAGTGAGGATATCACCCAGGTCAACAAGCCCGTCAAGGTAATAATCTACCCGTTCTTTTTCTAAAATCTCAGGTGTGACAGTATTGCTCATTCATTTTTAACTTAAATCGTAAAAAGAAAAAGCTAAATAATATATATTAAATATAAAAGATAAATATTTTAGGAATTTAGATCAGATAATCCTTCCTCTTCTGAGGCAAATACCTGAGAATATTGGGTAATCCCCATTATATTGAAAGTTTTTTCTACAATTGGTGCCAGATTGCAATAACCCAATTTTCCATCTACATCCTGCAATTTTTCTATGATCTCAATCAAAATTGAGACACCAATACTATTTACCATTTTAGTATGGGTAAGGTCCAAAAGGAAATTTACCTTACCGTCATCGATTTGCTTATAGCATTCTTGGGCGATACTTTCTCCGGCAACATTGTTCAAATACCCATTAGTTCTCATAATAACAGCATTCCCATCAACCGATACATCCATTGTAAATTGTTCAGCCATTATAAATCTCCCTAAACATGATTAAATATATTTTGTCAATGAAACAACTGTTCCGTCTTCACCACTCTGAACATCAACCTCATCCATAAGTGATTCAATGAGCTGCATTCCCCATCCCCGTTTATATTCAGCGTGGATCTTTTTCGCAATATCAGGCGTTTCAACACCTTTTTTATCAAACCCTTTACCCTTATCCCTGATCTGTACCACCATTTTTTCCTTTTCTACATGAAAAGTAATATACACGTTCCGGTCCATGCTGTCACTATGCTCAAACGCATTAATACAGGCTTCTATAAGGGCCATTTTGATCTCTTCAATCTCATCCTCAGAAAAATGGGCATACTCAGCCATTGCTTCTGCCGTCTTGGCTGCTGCAAGCTCCATGTCCGGCAACATAGGAATCTTCAGGTCAACCTCTGTTCCTTTGGGAAAATTATTTGATACCATAGTATGAACCTTTTATTGTGGATTTAATTAAAAAACACGCCATAAAATAACCATAATATTGCATTAAATGAAAACTGCATCAAAAATTATTTATTGTAATAATAACTATCACGGATAATTGGGGTTTGCATACTCCTCCTCATAGGGTATCACCATATAGTGCCACTCTCCTGTGTGCCAAGGAAGATCATCAGGAAAACGTCGCTGATCTATAAGCCTCTGACCCCGGCAAAAGAGTTCCTTGTCACGCTCATGAAGAAGGACACTGAAATCAACATTATCAAGAGGGTTAAGTCCGTGCGAAGCTCTCACCCCATTGACAGCACCAAGGGCACTCTCGCCCGTAGTCTCACCTCTTAAGGCAAGCTCTGCCAACATAAGGTGGTTCTCCTGCCAGTCTATAATCAAGAGGGGTGAATCAGAATCAGGGTACTTTATCTGATAATATCGTACATAATCTGTACCTGGGGTCATAGAACCAGCAGCCATCGACAGTCTGACAATCTCTTCCGGTTCAGTAGGCCCACTATACACTCCATCTCCTGCCCCTGCATCCGCACCAGGGAGCGCACAATCAATAAATGTTTCTGTACTGTCCCACACACCATTGCCGTTATCATCTTCAAAATCTTCACCCAATAAAAGCTTAAACCTGGAGCCAAGGGTCCAACTTGTTCTAGAGTTACCCGCACTATTCCAATACATATTGACCCAACCAACCTCTTCACCACAGAGAGCTTCAAACGGTGGGTCTCCGTTTTGCAGTCCCTGGGAAGTGTGAACTGCTGCATCAGCAAAGTTGCCACCATATAACAAAACACGGGCAATCAGAGAGTGTACCACCCTTGCCTGATAATCATCTGCATAGTTTAGTGCTGAATTAAAATAATCTACTGCCATATCATAAAGGTCAGCGGAAGATATGAAAGGGCTACCATCCAATGTCGCACCGCCATCATCAGGATAATTGGGACCTCTCCCATAATAACTTCCAAGCAGAAAACAGGGCAGCCCCTGGTACAGATATGCAGTATAGTATCCTTCCATCTCGATATCTTCTTCGCCATCCATATCCATGTCATCAAGTTTTTCCTTTAATATATGTGCTAATCTCCACGCACCGGATATGGCCTCATAAGGGTTAACAGTCGTTCCCATCGTAGGCTCAAATATTCCATTGTCAATTTTTTCACCGCGGTTACTTGTGGCACCCTGAACCTTTCCATCAAACACCAATTCATCGGACAGTCCATCTACCCAAAGACCGATATAACCATGAGCATGTGAATATTGATTTAATACTCCATTAATAAGAAATGGTATGTTGGAAGGGTCATTTATATCTTCGTCGGTTACTGATGTAATGGTCGGGCTTGTGTTCTCAACAAAAGACTCACACCCGGTGGATAAAATTAAAATCTGCAATAATATTAGTGTTTTTTTTATCATTCTAAAACCTCACATTTATACCAAAATTATAAGTAGTTGGGTGGGGCATCGTATGTGCCTCAATAGATCTATAACCTGTGTTAGTTTGACCTATTGGTGGAGTGACCGCTCCTACAGCATTTATTTCCGAGTCAATTCCAACGGTCCCTGAGGGTCTCCAAAGTTTAACGTTTTGGGCTGAAAAATAAACTCTAAGCCCGGAAATCGCATTTTCCATTTTAAGAACAGGCAAGAATCGTGTCAGATTAACACCAAAGTTTATTTCTCTTAGTCTAGTATAGCTGCCATCTTCTCCAAAATTAGTGATATGCGAGGGGTGGTTAAATGCAAACTCATTGGCAGCAGCCTCCCACTCTGTCTCCCTTCCCTCAATGGCCACCGGGAGCGGTGGTACAGCCCCTCCGGTTGCCATGTATAAATCCATGTTTACCGTTCCCACAACCTCATCCTCTTCTATAACAGGAGTAATCTGTCGGACCCACTGCATATCCATAACACCCATTTGTGCAAAGAGCCCATCAATCCCAAGCTTCTGAATTGATTCTAACCAGCCGGTGTGTCCATTGTTATTGGGAGCGGTGGCCCACCACATGCCCCCAACCCCAGTCATAAACCCTGTTTTCCTTTCAAAGAGCATAAAAAAGTCAAAGATTTTATAGTCAGCACTAATTGAAAGATTACCGGTATGCTGAGGAATGGACCTGCCAAGCATACCTTCCTCCCCTGCAACGACTCCGCCAAGAGGATCAAAATACGGGACCAAACCTTCCATACCAAGCAGGGCCAAATTAAAAGTATCGATCTTTGCCCCTTCAACTTCTCTACCCCAGAGGGTATATTTTGGGTAGCCCTCCCTGGTGGTCATGATCCCATACCTATCAAAGATCGGGTCTCCCATCTCCTTAACAACATTATCGTTCCAGCTGTATGATGCAGTAATATCCACCTTTAGATCTTTCTTTCTTATTGGTGATAATCTTAAAAGTGTTTCAAAACCTTCCATCTCCATGCTCCCAACATTTTCCGGCCTGGATTGATCGTTGCCATAGCCCGAGGAAGGAGCCAATGGTTTATAAATAATTGAGTTTTCTGCTGACTGTTGATACGCGGTGAGCTCAAGGGACAAAAGGCTCTCCCAAGTAAGATCAAGTCCCACCTCCAACTCGGTAATCCTTTCTGGCTCAATATCCGGATTTCCGACCACAGCAATCTGTGCCCCAGAACCGTATCCACCAGTACTACCACTCCAAAGAAGTTCCTGACCATCATTGTGCCCTGGCAATACCCCGCTCTCGCCATAAGCCATCCGAAGCTTTAATAATCTGAATTGCTCAGGCACAAACCCAAATTTGTCCAACCTGGTTGAAAAACGAAACCCTGGATATCCTATTGATTTGGTACCAGTTCCCAGCCCAGAGGCATAGTCTTTTCTGTAGCTGAATGTCAGAAAATACTGATCATCATATGATAGTTCTTCTGTAAACACTCCTCCCGCATCCCTTGTATTTGATAATCCTTCATCTGCCAAGACTATATCACTAGCTGATCCTAAATCAGTCACTGCGCTCTGTCCAAAATATTGTCTGCTAATCCGCATATTCTTGGTCTTATGATCAAAAAACTGTGCAGACAGGCTGGAGGTAGCTACGATCGGACCATTTGAAAAAGTATGGGCAACCCCAAAATTATAGTTAACACTTGTATTGTTTGATCTTTCTAATCTTTTAGCACCTTCATCATTTTGCCCATAGGTGTAATCAGCAGACATTGATCTGGACTCATCCCTGTGAACATCATTTAGCGCAACATTCCCCTTTACCACAAGAGTATTCAGTCCATACTTATTGATACCCTGGAAAGGATAGTATGTTACGCTTGCTCCACCCATAAACCTTTTTGACTTCAAACTAATTTCAATATCTGAAAGAGCGGCACTGTCTGCCTCTTGCCATGGTTCATAAGCAACCAATGTATTAAACAATATTCCATAAATATTGTTGTCACTTGGAGGAATTTTTGTGTCAACATCACTGTATGATGAATTAATACTGAGCTTTAGATTATCCTGAGGCAGAAAATCAAAGTTGGCCCTTATGGTGGAACGATTGAAATTGTTTTTTTCTTTCCAAATGATCATTCCTTCCTCATAGCGATTGGAAAAGGAAACAAAATACCGTGACTTATAGTCCCCACCATTAACACTGAAATAATTATCAGAAATTGCACCGGGAGATAGAAGACTGTGAAAAATATCCCGGTTCACGAATCCTTCATCAACCTTAAACTCAGGATTATTGCTACCGGTAGTATGTTTATAGGTGAACACAGGTTTATCCAGACCTGCCTTACCCTTTTTTGTCTCTATAAAAACAATACCGTTGGAACCATTTGTCCCATAACTGGTGGCTGCAGCTGGCCCCTTGAGGATCTCAATGTTTTCAATATCATCGGGATTAAAATCAAGCAGCGTGGAAATTCCCTGTCCCCCGGTAAGGCTATTACCAACCTCCGTATTAGTTATCCTGATTCCATCTAAAATAATTATAGGCTGTTCCGACCCGTTTAATCCTCCGCCAGCACGCATATCAAAGCGAAATCCACCGCCCACGGTCCCTGAAGCTTTACGAATATCCAGCCCAGACACTTTTGCAGATAACATTGTACCAAAATCAGGATATGATGTGAACTCATTCAAATGTCTCGGATCTAGACGGGTCACCGCAACCTCTGACACTTCCACAGATCTTTCCGAAGCAACCCCCGTTACAACAACCTCATCAGAAGCAAAAACATCCTCTGACAAAAGAAAATTCACACCGGACAACTGGTTTCCCTTTATTACCTGAGCACTGGGCTCATTATCCTCATCGGAAATGCCCAACAGCTTCTGAAGACCGGAGGCTATACCCTCATCCTCTACATCTCCAACTGAGATATAAATTTCTTTAGACTGAGACTTGAAACCAAAATAATCTGCACTGAGTGTGTATTTCCCTACAGGGATCCTGGATATATTATAATAACCTGATGTGTCTGTAATTGCACCTATCATGGTGCCCTTAAGGTACACGCTGGCTGATATTAACTGCTCACCATCCGTTGAAGAACTATGACCCAAGCCTTTAACCGTTCCTGATATAGATCCAGTTTGTGAAAAAATAAGGGAAAATAAAAGGGGGGGAACTATTAATAACAATCTTTTGTGCATGAAGTTGCCTCTTGTTAAATTGAAATTGACCATCCTCTAAGGAGAAATTTAAATCCGGAGAACAATAAGATTCAAAAGGTAAATATCCTCTATAATCTGTTTTAAAATCACATATTAAATTTCTCCCAGGCTTTTACAATCTTCCGGTTTAATGGATTTTTTGTTAAAAATGAATTTCTATCATCTTCAGATTGTAAGTTTTCAGCCCGAGCCATTATTTCATTGTACGCTGTTTTCAAATGATATCTGGCCTCTTCCTCCAATTTTTTCTTATTGTACACACGATAAATATTGTAATGGATAATGGACAAATCCTGTTCAGTTATCTTATTCTGTTTTAATAATTTATTCAGGATGTAAAGGTCCACTTCAAATTCACGGTTCCCTGACCTCATTTCTGCTAATACCAGCCAGGATAAAGACCATACCTCCATGGAAGGGTCTTTCAATTCCCTCCAGATGGTTACAGCTTTTCTAAAGAATCCTTCAGCCCTTCCGGGCTTTCCGCGATGAAAATAGGTTTCCCCTAAATTGTGGCTCATAAATCCCAGCCCCGGTCTGTCATTAAGAGTTACATATATCTTTTTAGCTTTTTCAAAATAGTTCTGTGCCTGCTTATATTTTTCAAGGTTCATGGATACTATGCCCAGATAGCTTACCACTTCCGCAATATCCTCTTTTGACCCCGTATCATTCCTGATCTTTAGGGACCGTTTAAAATAGGTTTCTGCTAAATCATAATCGCATTTATTCTCATACATACTACCCAGGCGAAAGGACGCCCAGGCCGTGCCGGACCTGTCATGGCGCTTTTCCAGAAGGTCGAGTAATTCTTCTTGATAGTTGATCGCGTTTGAGTAATCTCTTTTTATCCAAAAAATATCACTCATGTGATGGAGCGCTCTTGACATAGCAGAAGTATCTTCAATTTGTTTTGAATATTCCAGAGATTTCCTGAATTGAATTAGGGCACTATAATAATCTTCGGAATTATAGTAAAGATTGCCTAAAAAAAGCAATTCGGATACCGTGCTCAATGAGTCCTTCAATTCGTGTGACATCTTTATAGACTTCTCTAAATAATACATTGACGAGTCCGATTCTTCTCTATTATTATAAATTAATGCCATCTGATTCATGATATGAGGGCTGTTTTTTCTATATCTCAACCCTTCAGAAAGTGTCAATGCACTCTGGTAATATTCCAGCGCACCTGAAAAATCATCCATCTCCAAAAAAATGTCTCCCAAAGAAACTAAATATTCCCGAACCCTCTGCCTATCTCCCCTGTCTCCTGCTTTGGTCATGGCTTCCGTGTACAGTTTGCGTGCTTTTAATAAATCTCCTCTCTCTCTCTTGGTATCTGCAAGAAAAGATTTCGCAGGAAGAAAATTATCATCTAAACTAATAGATTCCTCCAGCAAAGATATTCCTTGGTCTATCTGGATAACATTTAACCCTTTGTTGATGGAATATTTTCCTTTAAGATATAATTTATATGCTACAGGATTTATTGGTTTCCGGGATTCGATGAGCTCAACATCATGCACTCTCAGGGAGCTCATTATTTTACGGGACAGGATTCCGACAATATCAGAAATCTGTTTTGATGAAACGGACAGTTTTTTAGAATACTCACTCTTTCCGTTTTTTACATTGACCAGAGAATAGTGTAACTCAACCTCATTCTCCGCTTGATTAAAATCTGAAATAAATACATAATTCATTCCATATTTTTTAGCAGTTTCTGTTGGAGAATCTTCAGATGAGAATGCTTTTGTTATTTCATCAAATGGTACAGTTTTTATCTTCTGAGAGTATCCTAACATTTTTGTTATATCCTCGGTAATACCCCATGCCCAGAAATCATCATTGGAGCTCCCCTTGTTTTCCATCATCCAAACAGCAATGGTCGGTTCAAGTTCTTCTTTTGGTAAAAGAAAAAACAGCCCAACACAGACTAAAATGACAAGCGGGACTACAAACTCCAGTTTAAGGTTCCCAATCGTTAAATTTTTAAATATGTCCTCATCCTGGTTTTGGGTTTCACTGAACGTGTCATGCACAAAGACATCTAAATCATTCCCCGTTTCCTCAGATTTAATTTCTCCCACCTTTTTCCATTTATGATGGGAATCCTGGCTCTCATGGAGATTTAACGTTTCAGACACAACAACCTCATTGGGTCCGGCAAATGAGATTAGTTTTTCATTTTCCCTTTGGGCAGATAGAACATCATCCCCACAATGGATTGCCACCCCCACTTCAAAATCATTGGTCTCCCTCATTCTTTCCAAAAAGGATAGCGAAAAATCCAAAGCATCTTTTTCATGTTTAAACTGGACGAAAAACCCTCTTTCCCTCTGTTCGATGTAACTTATTTCCCATGTTTCAGTAAGGGGCATAAGAACATTACCCAGTTGTCGTATAAGCGAAGAGGAATTATCTTCTAAGTGGGGGTCATTATTTTCTGGTCCCGATAACTGAATATAGACAAAAATATGGGATTTCTTATTGGATGTTTCGTTAGAGGACATATTTTAAATTACTTTGACCAATCTTCATGGTAAACAAAAATATAAGTGCCACGTAAATAAAAAAGGGAGCGAAAATCGCTCCCTTTTCAAACTCCATGCAGAGTATAGGTCAGCCCCGTCCAAATCCCCTGTGACCAAAGAAATGGCGATGGGCTCGTACTGCCAATGCCCTGTGTATTCTCATAATGAGGTGCTGTTCCTCAGTAAAAATCGCACCCCTGTTTTCATGGGTAGTTTCCAGTAACTCTAAAAAGGATGTCCTGAACTCTTGCTCAGTTATCTCACTGCTCAGATACCCGGCACTTAGTTCTTCCTGCAATGTCTCAAACTGTAGTCTCAGTTCTTCCAAGGCTGTGACCTGTTCCTCTGTCAGCCCAAGGGCCTCTTCCATAGCCTCTCTGATCAGTTCCATCCTTTCTGAGTCGGGCCCTCTTCGCGGATGGCGGGGTCTCTCATTTTCCATGATGAGTTCTAATTGTTCTTTCTGTTCATCTGTTAGTAAACCATCCAGCTGAACCCTGAACAAAGAGCGCAACGCTTTGACCTCTCTCATCATATCATCAAACTCCAGGTCTCCTGATTCAAGAGCGGACCTTAGAATATCCACCTGTTCGTTGCGATACTCAAGATAACTCTCAAAAACTTCATTCTGCTCATCGGTCAATAGGGAGCGTATAATACCAATAAAAAAATCATCCCTGGGTCCGGAGCGTTCATGCTCTTCCGGTCTCATGCCATATGACATATCATGAAATCCGGTTCCTTCCGGCGGAGTGAACAGTTGCTCTAACTGTTCATCCGTCAGTGTTGAGGACAGGTGAACAGCCAGCTCCCACAGACTGGCAGGGTGGGGATGAAATCTTTCTCCTCTCCTGATATGGGAGTAAACCTCATTCTCCTGGTCCGTGGTCAGGCCCAGCTCACTGGTTAGCTCTTTCGCAAGGGCCTCCGTGTCCGGAACTGTGGAGGGTCTGTCATGGTTTCTATTGAACATCCCCTCACACCCGATCAAAAACAGTATCGATAGTGGGAGAATGATTTTAATTGCTCGTTTCATGGTTATTCCTTTCATAAGTTTATTATCACATCAGACCATTCAGATTATTAAAAGTTAAATTATATTTTCCAAAATTTTATCAATTCAAAAGGCTCATACTATATTTGAATAGGGTTACAGTCAAATTGAATTTTTAATTTTATCAACATCAATTGGTTTCGATAGTCCCATATAAAAAGCTAAAAACCACATAACAAATATTCCATAGAGCAAAAATAGTAATTGCCACACCCAAAGAGATGGTAACCCAAAAGGGGTCCATGTCACTGGATTATTGGGATCCGAAAACAAAGTGTTTCCGATTGTTGCAAAGGGTCCGAAGCCTATTAAGAACCACACCAGGGTTAAAAACCACGCCAGGGGAACTAATTTTTTCCTCTCTGGGGATAATCCAGAAATTGACTGCAGAAATGTGTGACGCCTGTTCTTACGCTCACTCAGTTGAGTTGAGTCAGGAAACAGAAATGACCCCATGGCCACTGTGAACAGGTTGACAAAAATTCCCCATCCTGCACTATGAATTGTCAGTGGATAGGCGCCCCAGGGAACACTAAACCAGGCCGAGGTTTTATCTGTCAGGGTTACAGCGATTAGTCCAGCGATCAATCCTGCCACCACACTTTTTGTGGATAATTTCGGAAAGTAACAGAGCCCTATCAGAGAGGGATACATCTGGAAACCATATGCCACCGCCAAGCCTCCCAGCATGACAATGGCCTGTGTGGACTTTGCAGCCACAATTAATGCGGCTCCGGCCACTATGACCACAAACACCCGGCCGAAAAACTTTTGTGTTTTGTCTGTTGCGTCCTTGGAAAAATAATGTTTATACACGTCCCTTGTGACCATACCACTGAAAGTAGACATGTAGGCTGCTCCGGTGCTCTGCATGGCTGCCAGGGCGCACACCGCTAACAGTCCAACCAGCCATGGTGCTGAGGAAGACATGAGGTTGATCAACTGCGGTACAAGGTTCTTATCGGTGGTACCTTTTAATATACCGTTGGCCTCCAGAATGTGACCCCCTAATCCCTGAAAAATGGTAAAGGTAAATAGAATGACCCCTATTATAACTGATGAGGCCACCACCTGCTGCCAGCGAAAGGCCTTGCTGGTCTTATTAGAAAATGACCACATGGAGAAGGCGGGGGAAGATTGGATACCCATGAGGGCAAACATGTATGTCATGCACATGATCCCTGTCCACGGTCCGCCAACAGCTTTTGAACCGCTGGAGACCGCCTGGAGCGCACCCGGTATGGCAACCTTTGATGAAAAACCTTGAGGTGTGATTCCGTTTCCTGAGGCAATATCCTGGGAAATGATCTTTGCCATACCCATTTTAAATCCTTCCCAGCCTCCGGAAAAATGAACTGTAATGCAACCCAGAATAACAATCCCCAGTGCCAAGAGGATACACTGTACACAGTCCACATATGCCACAGACCGTAGGCCTCCACTGGCGACATAGATCACAACAATTGCTGACAGGGCAAACATCCCAACCTCAACCGAGACCAGGCCGTCCGTGAGGATATTGAAAAGGTCACCAGAGGCCCGGAGCTGGACACCTAAATAGGGAACACTGAACAAGAACGCCACCAAGACGGTGAGTAAACGAATGGTATCTCCACCATAATAATCGCTGTACATCTCCCCGGGGGTGATATACTTATATGCTCTTCCCAACACCCACTGTCTTCGCAGGAACAAGACACCTGTAAAAGGAATGGTTAAAGCATAAAAAGAGGCAAACGCATAGGGAAGACCGTCCGTAAATATTTTACCGGGGTGACCGATAAATGTCCAGCCGCTGAAACTTGTGGCCGTGGCCGCCAACACAAAGACCCATACCCCAATACTCCTGCCGGCCAGGAAATAATCAGCAGAAGTTTTGGAAGATTTTGCTCCTTTAAAGCCCCAGTAGAGACAGTAGAGCCAGTAGAGTGCTACAAAACTGAAAAGCCAGAATAGTTTTGGGTTCATTTTATTTTTATTTGGTAGATTGCTGCATATTTAGAATTA
>ERZ651768.2480-NODE-2480-length-12792-cov-3.018561_pt1 | contig 12792 bp, 14 predicted proteins | sample MGYA00514754_ERZ651768 | MGnify/ENA metagenome assembly ERZ651768 | reverse complement strand
AACCTTCTGTTTCTTTATTTTCTATATAATGGCTCATATCAATTTTAAATTCTGTATGACAAAAAAATCTTGCACAGCAAAAAATATCTAGTCCGTCTGAGTCACGTTTAACATGATTATATTCCTTCCCAGAAGCATATACTTTTTGAGTAGGTTCTAGAATATGTCCACATTTATAACACTGTACTTTTTTCATTGAAGTTCTCTTTAAGTTATATACGCTTTTTTTAAATTTACATCTAATTCAGCAACAACTCAACGAATTGCATAAAGGAAAATTCTAAAGCCGAAAAGGAAAATAATTTTTCTTTATTTGTAACAAAGTTTTAAGAGATTCTGATGTTTGTGAATCTTTATCGGTATAAAATGTTTCGAAATATTTTACCCCCATAGGCAAGTCATTATCATCTTTCTCGATCCACCTATTCCTGCTTTTCTGGTTAAGGAATTCAAGCGCTGCATAAGGATGAATACCCTCGCCTCTGGGTGAAAGTTGTGAGTTAATCACGGTCTTTCTATCCACGCCCGATAATCTTGCCAAACTTTCTGGTGAAACATCGAAGCCTTTGTCAATATCGTTTCTGCATTTTGCTGCTTTAAGGGCATGGGAAAGTACTTTTGGCGGATATTTACCATAGAGGGAAGCTATGGATTGCTCTGTCCTCGTGAACATGATTTCAATATATTCTTCCAGGGATTCTGATGTGGGCTTTATATCCTCATCATGGGCGTTTATTAATTCCCCCCAGGTTTTTTGATCGAGAGTAACTCCCAGATACGCATAAATGAATAACGAGCAAAATTCATGCAGTTTGTATTCAGTATTGCCAATGAAATTGATGGGTGCTTTGCGTTTACGTTTTACGGTATCTTTTTTAGCAGAATTATAAAATTCTATCATTTCCTTGATGGCAAGGTTTTTGTAGTTCACATGGTTAAACATGGGATTGGAGAGGCAATTCACATAATCGGAAGGGAACAAAGAGGCAATGTTGGCATACTGCAATGAAGTACGTTTTTGTTCTATATTCTCAATCATCCATTGCTTAAATAGTTTATCTTGAAGATGTTCGTTATTTATTTCCGTTGTATCCCAGAGTTCAATAGCAGTATCAGCCCTTAACTTAAGATCCATTATCTTTGATGGGGTGCCCCTATTTTTAACGCAAATCGCTAATTTCTGTAAAACATCATCTTTGCAGCGAATATCTTTTGCAGTCAGCTTTGTACTTGAAGGTTGTTTCCTGTTCCCCCTGACAACAGACCAAAGCAGATCACACGCCACCGCATCTCCGAATAAAATACTTGCTGTTTCAACACTTCTGATGGCTTCTTGCATCCCTAGATCTCTAATTAACCAGCTAAACGCATCATGACCTGCTGAAAACAAGTCAACCGTAGAAATCTTTTCCGTGTTTTTTACACTATTTTTCATGGGAGGCACATTATATATGAAACAAAATACTATGCCATAGTATATTAACTATGTCCTAGTATTTGACAATGTCCTAGTATCATGTTAGGTTAATATCCAGTGTTAATATCCAAATAGAACATTCAAGGAAAGACCATTACAAAAGATTCAAGAAATACTACAGACAAGGTTAAGCCCCACACATTTTTCTCTTTCTCTTATCTCCTCACGAAAACGTGGGGCTTATCCTTTAATTCAGTGATGGTCGATATTGGTAATTAAGTGACTGCATATCAGAACCGAAATAGGATGATTGTATTTTTTAACCTGGTCTTTTTCCCCTTCATCCTATTTCTTTTTCTTTTTTCACATCAAAGTTGGAGTCAGGTTCCCTGCGAAGGTGAAGACCGTGACCTATGGACTGACTGTGTCGGAACTACGGTCTGGCCTGTAGGCACTACATACATTGGCGAATGGAAAAACGGGGGAATGAGTGGTGCAGGTGTTCTTTTGTATGCTGAAGGAAATAAGTGGAAAGCTGAAAAATACGAAGGGCCCTTTAAAGATAATGAAACCCACGGTCATGGTACCTTTACCTGGCTAAATGGCGGCCAATACATAGGCGAATTTAAATATGATGAAATACATGGCAAAGGAACGCATACCTTTCCCAGCGGCAATAAAATTGAAGGTCAATGGAAGGATAGCAAAATACATGGTCAAGTCACTTACACATATGCTGATGGCAGGCTATATGTCGGCAACTTTGAGAATGACGGCTTTAACGGACAAGGCACTTTAACATTTCCGAACGGGGAAAAATATGTAGGGCAATTTAAAGATGATGATTTTCATGGCCAAGGCATTTTAACATTGTCTAACGGGAACAAATATGCAGGACAATTTAAAGATGATGAATTTCATGGTCAAGGCACTTATATATGGCCTGATGGCAGGCTATATGTCGGCAACTTTGAGAATAGCAATTTTAACGGCCAAGGCTCTATGACTTTTCCTAGCGGGAGCCAGTATACAGGACAATTTAAAGATGATGGAAGACATGGTCAAGGCACTTACATATATGCTGATGGCAGCGTGTATGTGGGTCAATTTAAAGATGATAAAAAACATGGTCAAGGCACTTTAGCAGAATTTGACGAGTATATTTTTGAAGGTGAATTTAGGGACGATGAATTTTACCAAGGTTCGTTAAGTAACGACACTATTACGTTTACAGGTGAATTTAGGGGCCCCGATCTTTTTTATACGGGCATAGCCATAAATGATGATGGAGACAGAGTCACATATTTAAAAGGAGAAAAAATCGAATGAAAAAACTATTTTTACTAACCATCCTATGTCTATTCTCTAGCCAGAGCTTTAGCCAGCAGAAATGTTCTGCGGATTTGATCACTATATGGACTGATTGTTTTGGTGCTGTTACCTATACCAGTGGCAATAAATATGTAGGTGAATTTAAGAATGATAAACCACACGGGCTAGGTACTTTCACATGGGCTAGTGACAGCCAATATATAGGCGAATGGAAAGATGGTTCGATGCAAGGACAAGGAACATATACTTATGCAAACGGAGAAAAATACTTCGGTGAATGGGAGTATAACAAATGGCATGGACAAGGCGTTTTTGTCTACGATACTGGGGATATGCTGGTAGGTTCATGGGATCAAGGAGAATATAAAAGCGGCCAGACAAAAATATCTAAAAAAAGAATATTCGACAACCGACACACAGAAAAGAATAAAATTTCTGGCATCTATAATGCTTGTATTTTAGATAAAAGCCACCACAGGAATATGCAGATTGATAGCGTCAGAAAGGCCGTAGAAGAAACCTGCAAAATGATCGCCAAAAACCCATCCTGGACACAGCATTTGAAATATGAACGCGGGATGGTAGCACCAACATTATTGGGTATGGTTTTCAATGCTGTTCTATAGAAAACCACTTCACACTAAAGCACTAATCCTCATTACCTTGCTCGCTTTACCAATGACTGTTTTTGGCGAGTGGACTGAAATTTTTGAAAGCGATGACGGTAGTTTATTTTATGTTGATCATAATTTACTTACAAAACATAAATCCTTTATTTATTTTTGGAGTTTGGCAGATTTAAACGGAACTGATGTTGATGGAGATAAATCTGCTTTGCTATTGAAGAAACTTAATTGTGAAGTTCCTGAAACCCTACTCTTGAAGTTAATAATGTATAAAGAACACATGGCCGAAGGCGATAGCAAAACTCATACTTTCAGCGAACAAGAATGGGAAATTCCACCAACACGTTCACCTCATGCAAGGGCGGTTCAATGGGCCTGCGATTATATTCTAGTGGAAAACAATGATGAAAAAATACTATAAATTGATGAAAAAACTTATCCTCCCAACCATCCTATGCCTATTTTCTAGCCTGAGCTGGACTCAAGAATGTATTCAAGGTGATTGTGATAATGGTGAAGGCATATATAAGCGTGAAGATGGCTCTAAATATATTGGAAATTTTATAAATGGTGAGCTCGAAGACGGCTCTCTTTGGTTATTGCTTTCTGATGAATTTCATGATGGAAATGAATCGTTTTATCTGAAAGCTAATTCCGTTGAAATATCAGGAGATTATTTATATGCAGTGGATTTGTCCGATTATAAAGAGAATATTGGTCCTTTTAACGCAAAATCGGTAACGAATCATGTTCAGATAGAATGCAGTCAATCAAGAGCCAAGCCGCTTAATATACTTGCTCATAAGCTTTCAATGGCTCAAGGCGAGATTTTAAGTAGTACAAGAGAATTAGACCTGGAATTTGATTGGACAAGCTTTGATGAGAATGAAAGAGGGGAACTTTATGGGGGTATTTGTGGAATTGCAGACGATTACAAGACAGACCCTAAGCCAAATGTGATTTTTAAAGAGGTAAATTTTTAATTTAGGTTTTTGATTATTTTTAGCTTTTAGAGATGATAAAAAACGATTCACAACCTCAATGGCAACAGCCTAAATGGGAATGGCTATTTCCCGTTATAATATTTCTCATCCTGCTATTTCTCATTCTCATCATTATTCCCTTAGATAGTCTAAAAGCTTCTAAATGCATTGAAGGTGATTGTGAAAATGGACAAGGCACATACTTTGTTGATGTTACTAATGACTATACTGGTGAATTTAAAAACGGAAAATTTAATGGACTAGGAGTATGGTCTACAATAAAAGATAATGGTTTGTTTCGTGCTTCTGGTACTTTCAAAGATAATAAACCAATAGACATAACTTGGTGGAAGTTGCTTCAAATAGGACTTCTTGATGAGAATCATTCGTGGTTTTATTCAGGTGATTCAATAGAGATGAAAGGAGATTATCTCTATGTGGTTGACCTTGATTCTTATTCAAGTCAGTCTATGACCAATCAAATTCAAATTGATTGCAAAGCTTCTAAAGTCAGACCTATTGAAACAGCTTTTTACATGGATGTAATGGCATTAGGTGAGCCGTTTCAGATAGTTCCTAATGATCAAATACCGATGCCATCTGAATGGCTTGATATTGATTCCACACCAAAAACACATTTATTTAGAAGCTTATGTGAAGTTTATTCAGAAGAAATAGATGAAACTATCAGTTCTTCAACTTAGTTGTAGCAGGCTTTAGGTTATTAAGAAAACTCTTTATATCATTATCCTCATACCACTTACCCTGGCGACACTTGTTACAGGGATTCTTGCAACTGCAGGAGTTTTTTTTTACTTTTCAGCTGATGAACTATGCGGTTTTGTTAGGTCACCAGAGTTTTTAGAACAAAGATTAGAGCTTTCGAGTTGTACTGAAGAGGAAAAGGAAGAAAGTCCATATGATTGTGCACTTATTACACAAGCAGCAAGAGCCTGTGCCGGTGTCGGGGCTTTTTTGCTTCTTGGCTTTTTTGCTTCTTTGATTTTTATTCCTTTGTTTTGGTTCTATATCTCATGGGTTAGAAAGAGGGTATTTAATTGAATAAGCTCCTAGAAGACAATCCTGAACTTCTTGATTCGGCATTAATACTTGCTCGCGAATGTTGGAAGAAGGAACTCAAAGGATGTTAATAATATGAAAAAACTAATCCTTATTTCAGCACTTCTCTTTTGCTTAACATCCTGTAGTCAGGGCGAGGAAGTTGTTTGGATTACAAAGGAATTTGACAATAAAATATGGCTCTCAGTAGATGGAATAACTACACACGGAGACCAGTTAAGAATCATGATTCCAAGTGAAGATTGCAGTATAGGCAATACGAGAACTACATTTTTTACAGTTACGAAGCATCCAGATGTCCTTGATATAAAAGATCAAGTTGTATCTGCTAGATTTAGAGATATGGATATAAAGGTCAAGATTGATTATGTCATTCATCAAAATCTTATAAATGGAGATTTTGCCTTCGTGAATATAGGTTGGAATAAACTAGAAGAAATTAAACGGTTCTTCGAAGGTTATGACAGAGTAACACTTGAGCTATTAGATGATGATTTATTTAAACCATCAGATTATTTGGATATTTCTGAAAATACTTGGGCAATAAATGGATTAAATACTAACTTAGATCAAGCTATTGTTGAATGCGAGGCATTAAAATGAAAAAACTTATCCCATTATTTTTTCTAATATTTGTTAATTATGTATCTGCTGCTTTTGTCTATGAAGACTATTCAGTAAGCACCGAAAGCATTGGGGAAAATGGATGTATAACTACAGTTGATTTTCAAATGACTGATGAGTTAATAAAAGAAGAAGACCTAATTATTGACTATTCAAACCAAACCATAAGACAGCAAGGTATGACTATACAAGTTTTTTACTCTAACGCAGGATTGGGTAAGTCACAGTGGACACCCATGTCTACTTATTCGGGGATTTATATAATGCCCAGTAGCATACTTCTCCCGGTTGGTAGATGGGTGCAAAATGGGATGGAGAAGAATTGGTGGATAAGGGTTGTCATTGTAGACGGGAAAAAATGCGAAACCTCGAAAAAAAATTATTCTTTTCATTCCTGAAACAGAGGGTTTATTTCTTTTTTAGTCTCAAGAAAGAGCCATATCCCCCACCTAGAACTAAATGTATTACTAATTTAATTGAGAATTAGGTATATTTAATCCATGAAATTACTAAAATCATTTGCAATCTTTCCAGGAGGAACCACAATAATGTGCCTACGTTCTTATCGCTCGCTTTTCCTACTTACAGCGATCGCTGTTTTCACTTCAAGCGTGGTCTCAGCCCAGTCAGGTCCGCCACACTCGGCACCCGCCAGCTGGGGTCCGATATCGATCAACCTGGAGGAGTATGACTATCCCTACCCGGTTGAGTACATGAATTTCAGCGTGTACGGAGAAGACGTGCGCATTGCCTACATGGACGTCGCACCAACGGGTCCAGCAAATGGTCGCACTGTTATTTTCCACCATGGCGGTTACTACTATGGCTGGTACTGGGAGGACCAGATCAGAGCACTGAGTGAAGAAGGTTACCGGGTCATCGCCAAGGACCGTCTGGGATGGGGCAAGTCCTCCAAGCCGGAAATTACCTATAGCATCAACCTGTGGGCATCTAATACTGCGCGGCTGATGGATCATCTTGGTATCGAACAGGCCGCCTTGGTTGGCCATTCGATCGGTGGTCAGATGGTCACCCGCTTTGCCTTTCTCTATCCTGAACGGATTACTCGCCTGGTTACCGTAAACCAAATTGGTCTGACAGATCGTCGTGGAGGCCGTGGTTTCCAACCGCTAACCGGTGAAATTGATGCCAATCCGGATATGGACGCTGTCTATGCCTCTTTAGTGGGGTGGGCAGAAAAAAATTATGTGAAATGGAGTCCGGATTATCTGGAACACATGCGCATTCGCTACGGACAGCGGCTCAGTGGTGACTGGCCACGCATGGCCTACATTAGTAGGTTAACCGGGCATATGCGGAACATGGATACCGTAGTCAATGACTGGCAGCACATCAAAACTCCAACCCTAATCTTGGGTGGCCAAGAGGACTATCCGACCTTTGCGGAGGAATCCCGACATGCTGCAAGCATCTTTCCCAATGGCGAGGTGATTCTGATTCCGAATGTCGGTCACAACCCCCACGAAGAAGCGCCCGATATATTCAATGCGGAATTGATCAGGTTCCTTGGGTCTTAGCTGGGTCACGGAAAGTACAGGCCCTGCGAGGAAATCGGAGAGTAGGTCATGACAAAGAAAAAAATATTCCTAACTCTTAGCTTTAGCCTTCTCTGTGCCTGTTCTCTCCAAGAAACGAAACCACAAGTATTGCCAACTTTTGCACATTATAAAGCTTGTGATTTAATGTCACTTGATATCGTTTCTACCTTGCAATGTGGAAAAACATCAAGAAATTCATATTGTTTACCCGATAATAAATGCAGTGAAAAAGGAAACAGTCTTGTGGCTTATTACGATAAGCTAGCTAATTCTGTTCGCATGAATCAACTATCTGAAACAGAGGCGAGAAAATTATTTTTAAAAAGAAATAATGAAGCGGAGTTAGAATACAACGTGGTTATGCACAAGCTTGAAAAGCAACGACAGGAGAGCGTCTCGATTAGAATCAACTCAGTGACCCCAATGCCTGTTTATTTAAAAAACAACAATTGATTGCTATTCAAATCAACAGGAGAACAAAATGAAAAAATTACTAATCTTAAGCTCCGTAATAATTCTTTCAGCTTTTTTGTTAAGCGGTCTAGCTCAAGCGGATGACGCGACTGAGGCTAGCGCTGCGATTCACGAGTATTTCAGGGTTTTTAATGCCAAGGATGTCGAGAAGATTGCCAATGATATTTATTTGCCGCCAGTCCTTATCGGAGGTGGTGAAACCCATCGGATTTATGATGATGTAGAAACCGCTGTAGAAAGCCTTGGTAACACCTACCAGCAATTTGAATCACTGGGATGGAAGGAATCGGTCATAGCTGATACTAAGACTTGCATCCTGACAGATGATCTGGCTTTGGTAGACACCCGATTTTCACGTATGACAGATCAGGGAAAGACAATACCCCCAGATATTCGGACTACTCTTTACGCACTGAAAAAGGTTCAGGGTGAATGGCGAATCATAGCCTTCTTCGGGCACGACCCCGAACGGAGGCTTTCGTGTGTAACAGGAGCGGATGGTTATGAGAGTGGTGAAGAGAAGTGGTAGGAAGTCGTACACGGTTTGACGACACCTGCGAGATCGTCGGTGTAAAGAACGAGATCGCCGTTACCGGAGAGATTCTCCAGTTTCGCGAACACGACATCATTATTGCGACGATCCATCGTTCGGCTAAGGTCACGTTACATTGGCAGGAAAATGTTGATCAGTATGTAGGGTCGATGGGTGGAGTCGAGTTCAGGTCAGAAGGACCGAAGTCACATACTTATCGAACTACTAGACACCCATGATAAAGGGTAAGGGCGATTAGCTCAGGGGTAGAGCGCCACGTTGACATCGTGGAAGTCGGTGGTTCGAAACCACCATCGCCCACCATTATTATCAAATAATCTTCTCTCATATATCTTTTTCCCTTATTGATGTTGAAAAATTTAACTTGTTTACTAGCATGTGCATCTATAAAATTCTCTTCACTTTAGATTTTTTCTAAATGTATGTAGTATTTAGTTACTATCAATAATTAATTAGAGGGAAATAGCATCGCAGCAACAAAACGCGTAAGGCGAAATGAGGAGTTAGATGCTCTAGAAGTTAGAGTTATTGATTCTACCGGCGAACAAGCAGGTGTCTTGTTATTGGAAAAAGCAATCCAACTCGCAAGAGATGAAAATCTTGACCTTGTTGAAGTTTCACCGAATGCGGATCCTCCTGTATGTAGGATTATGGATTTTGGGAAATACCTCTTTGAATTAAATAAAAAAGGGCAAAGCGCTAAAAGAAAACAAAAACGTATTCATGTTAAAGAGATAAAATTTCGCCCAACAACTGAAGAGGCTGACTATCAAATAAAACTCCGAAAAATTCGAGAATTTTTAGAAAATGGAGATAAAGCGAAAGTGACTCTTAGATATAGAGGTAGAGAAATGGTTCACCAAGAATTAGGCGAGAAATTAATGTCAAGAGTTAGAGATGATCTAGATGAATGCGGTACAATTGAACAGCTTCCTGAGCTGGAAGGTAAGCAAATGATTATGGTGTACGGACCAAAGAGAAAGTAAAAAAATTTGAAGTAATTTGTTAAATCAATAACTGATATACGCCTTCATCAACATTAAAAAATATTGTTTGTTATGGTGAGAATGGAGTCATAATAGTGTCTAAAATGAAAACTAATCGAGGTGCGGCAAAACGTTTTCGCCGAACTGGAAAAGGTGGATTCAAGAGATCGCAATCTCATTTGAATCATATCCTTACCAAAAAAAAATCAAAAAGAAAACGCCAGTTGGGATTGACTCTTCAAGTATCAGATTCTGATGTTAAAAGTGTTCGTCGCCTGCTTCCCTATAGCTAAGAGTGTAAAAAAATGGCAAGAGTAAAGAGTGGAGTAACCTCAAAAAAACGTCATAAAAAAATTCTTGGTAAAGCCAAGGGTTATTATGGGGCAAGGAGTAAGCTATTCAAAACAGCCAAGCAAGCTGTTATAAAGGCTGGGCAATATGCTTATAGAGATAGACGTCAGCGAAAAAGGCAATTTAGAGCTCTATGGATCGTGCGAATAAATGCCGCTGCTAGGAACCATGGATTATCATACGGCAATCTAATCAATGGAATGAATAAAGCTAATATAGATATTGATCGTAAAATTTTATCTGATATGGCTATTAATGATCCTGCTGCTTTCGAGGTTATAGTGTCACAAGCAAAGTCCGCGCTAACAAATACATGATAAAAGAATACTTGTGAGCTATTCTTGGATTTTCAAAACTAACTCCTGATATGCAGAAAATCTCCAAATTAATTAAACAAGCAACAACAGAAGTTACTTCTGCGAAAACACTGCGATTACTTGATTTAATCAGGATAAAATATCTCGGTAAAAAGGGTATTTACACTACTCGTATGAAGCAAATTTCTAAACTAAAGAAGAGTGAAATACCAGTAATAGGACGTGAAATAAACGATGCAAAAAAAACTTTATTAAACCAAATATCTTTTAGACGTACAGAATTAGAACTTGATTTTTTATCAGAAGAATTAAGTAAGGATGCAATAGATATAACCTTACAAGGTCGATTACAAAAAAAAGGGGGGAGACACCCAGTTTCAAGTACTAAAAATAGAATAGAAAGAATATTTCGTGACTCTGGTTTTGGCATTCGATTCGGACCTGAAATTGAGGATGAATATCATAATTTTACTGCATTAAATATTCCAAATAATCACCCGGCAAGAGCTATGCATGATACATTTTATTTTTCAGAAAATAAGTTACTTAGAACTCATACTTCTCCTGTCCAAATAAGATCGATGGTCACAGATGGAGCTCCCATAAGAATTATTGTGCCAGGTAAAGTTTATCGATGTGATTCAGATCAAACACATACACCTATGTTTCACCAAATAGAGGGCTTAGTTGTCGATATCAACATTAGTTTTGCAAATCTTAAGGCAATATTGCATCAATTTGTTGAAAAATTTTTTGAGCGTGAGGTAGAACTACGTTTTCGACCATCTTATTTCCCCTTTACAGAGCCGTCTGCAGAAGTAGATATTTTATGGAATGAAGGCAGGTGGCTTGAAATTCTAGGTTGTGGAATGGTGCATCCAAATGTTCTTGAAAATGTTGGCATTAACTCTTCAAAATATACTGGTTATGCTTTTGGTATGGGGGTAGAACGGCTTGCTATGTTACGTTATGGCGTTACTGACTTAAGAAACTTTTTTGAAAATGATCTTCGTTTTTTACAACAGTTCAATTAACAGGATTAATTTGAATGAAAATATCTGAATCATGGTTGCGCTCTTGGGCTAATCCTGATCTTTCAACAAAGAACTTAGCTCATCAAATGACAATGATTGGACTTGAGGTGAATAGTATTTTTGAAGATGGTAAAGATATTGAAAAAATTATTATTGCAAAATTAATTACCATTGAGGAACATCCAAATGCTGATAAGTTAAAGATTTGTAATCTAACAATCAACGGAAAAAAACAAATTAAAGTTGTTTGTGGGGCAACAAATATTTTATGCGGCAAAAAATATCCCTTGGCTATACCAGGGACAAAATTACCGAATGGAATCATAATAAAAAAATCTAAAATTAGAGGCATAATATCTAATGGAATGCTTTGTTCTGAATCTGAAATTGGCTTAGGTGAAGATGCTGACGGCATTATGGAATTACCTGATGATGCTCCGACTGGGAAGAAATTAATTAACTATCTTGACCTCCCTGATTCAATTTTTGATATAGACATAACGCCAAATAGAGGAGACTGTTTTTCTACTCTCGGTATCGCCCGTGAAGTGTCGCTACTTTTAAATAGAAAATTAGAAAATAATACTATAAGCAGCATTAAACAAACAATTGAAAATACGTATGAGATAAATGTAAAAAAACCAAAATTGTGCCCAAGATTTTCAGCAAGAATTTTTAAAAATATTAAAATTTCTAAAACACCATTATGGTTAATTGAAAGATTAAGAAAAAGTGGAATAAGATCTATACATCCAATAGTTGATGTTACAAATTATGTAATGATTGAATTAGGCCAACCATTACATGCTTATGACCTATCCCTTTTAGATGGACCGATTGCACCTCGATACGCAAAAGATAAAGAAACAATAACTTTACTAGATGGTCAAAATATCAGAATTAACAAAAATACTGTTGTGGTGGCAGATGATTCAGGAGCAATTGGATTAGCAGGAATCATGGGAGGTTCTAAGACCTCAGTATCAAGAGCTACCGAAGATATTTTGTTGGAAGCAGCTTTTTGGCCGACTGAAATCATGTCAGGCCAAGCTAGGTCATATGGTTTGCAAACTGATGCTTCAATTCGTTTTGAAAGAGGGGTTGATCCTTATCTGCAAATAAGATCTTTAGAAAGGGCTAGTGAATTGCTGATGGAAATTACAGATTGTGACGTTGGTCCGCTAATTGATGCATGTGATAAAAAATATTTACCTCAATCAAAGTCTGTGGAGTTACACGCATCTAGATTACAAAAAGTTTTAGGTACAACTGAAGCTAATTCTGAAGTTTACAAAATTTTGTCTAACTTAGGGTTTAAAACCAAAAAAACTAGTGAAGGCTGGAACGTAACAGTTCCTTCGTATCGATTCGATATAAATATTGAGGATGATTTAATTGAAGAAGTTGTTCGTTTCCATGGTTTTCATCTTATTCCTGAAATCACTGCTGACGTTAA
>ERZ651768.2479-NODE-2479-length-12792-cov-3.321038_pt1 | contig 12792 bp, 9 predicted proteins | sample MGYA00514754_ERZ651768 | MGnify/ENA metagenome assembly ERZ651768 | reverse complement strand
TCGTGATAAACACTGCCATCAACATTGGTAAGCATACCTTGAAAAGAGATAGCATTAGGCACAGAAAATCCTCCTGGCTGTGCAGTGATAACTGACATAATAAGACTTATTAGTAATAATGATTTTTTCATGATGTACTCCTACTTCAAAAAGGTGATTTTTTGTTTATAAAATTTTGTTTTGTGTTGAATAGCAACCAGATAAATACCGCTCGCAATTGATGCTCCTGAGTCCTTCATGCCGTGCCATCTGAACCTGTATTTACCTGGAGCTTTAAAATTCTCTTCATGGTTAAAAATATTGCGTCCCAATAAATCAAATATTTTTATGTACACAATAGATTCTTCGGGAATAGAGAAATCAATATTTACTGTCGGGTTAAATGGGTTTGGATAGGCACTTGATATAGCAAACTCGGTTGGTATCACATCATCTACGCCCAGCAAGACAGATGCAACACTGCCCCAAAAACCTGCTGAAAGAACTGTACTATTAGATTCCGACTCACCAACAAATGTTTGTCCAACTGTACCAACCATAACTGAATTATCGCCAGTAGCATTGATAGCTGAGGTGGAAAAAGTAGTTTGTTTAAGAATTGTCTCTTGGGTGAAAGCAATGGATATTAAAAAAAAGAGTAAAATATTCAATCTTTTCATAGAAAACTCCTCTAAGTAGTATAAATCTACAAATAATTACCCTACAATGTGTGGGAGGCTATAAACAAAAAACCTGCTAATGAATTCCAGATACAAGCATATAAGCACCTATATATCCTGCCACAACTAAAAAAACACCTAAGTCAACTATACACGAACTTGTGGCTAATAATGAATACTTTGACCGTTGTTTTCTTATTTCTTTTTCATAGGCTGTCTGATAAATACTTCGATGTTTTTCATTTTTAGTATATAGAGTATTTAATCGAGAATCCATAGAAAGTGCTGACCATTTTAATCCCGAATTGAAGTCTTCCTTCGCATCTGCTATTGCTAACTTTTGGACTACATTAGAATCTGCTATTGCTAACTTTTGGACTACATTAGAATCTGCTATTGCTAACTTTACAGTCAAAACACCTTGGATTGTACTTTCTTCTAATTCTAAACCACTCTTACTCTGTTGCCCAAATACTATAGCAATGAAAATCATTAGTGATGTAATTCTTTTAAGCATATTCCAAATTACCAGACTATAAAATCATAAGAAATTATAGGAACAATATATGAGGGAGGGGAAGAAGAGATTGTCTGTATAAAGAAGGGAGTATCATTAAAATAAACATCATAGAATTCTGTTGTTTTATTTTGATTTATCCATATTCCCAGATGTAGACCAATGGATACTAAACTTCTTTTGCTGAGCCTATACTGATAATAAATCCAACCAGTTAAGTGTTGTCCGCCTATTTTCGCTTTTCCAAAGTGAGTAGCAATATTCAATCCATTATTATTATAATGAGTTTGGTAAAATATACCTACTCCATATGTACTGCGGAATGGACTGAATGTACCAGCAGAAAAATATACACCAATATTTTCCGTAAATAACACATCTTTGGTAATTGCAAACATACCAAATCCTCGGGAACTACTTACAAAACCTGAATGTATTAAAAGAGCATTTTGTATGGGTTCTATCCTTGCTATTGCATCTTCTTCCACTCGTGTCTGGAAGTCCTCATCTGATTCATCTTCGTTCTGTGTCCGCAATTCAGATGGTTGCATACCCCAAAAATCTTCGGGAATAGAAATATAATCTAATTTGAAAACAATAGTTTGATTATCAAGTACCTCTTTAACAGAGTTTTTATATGAATTAATAACAAAGTTTGGGTCCGATACTTTGAAAACAATGTAATCTTTTCCAATAATAATAATACTGCCTTCCAACTCTCTACCATCTTTGAATTGAAGTGTATCAGCAAATACTAATATAGGATAGGTAAGAAGAAGTATAGAGATAATCCTCTTCATAACATAAATCTAACACCTAATTAGTATTAATTAAAAATTACCCTGCAAAATGACCAGTGTATTACCAGTGCATTTAGTGCTTTTTAGGGTATTTTTAAGGAAATCAGACTAAAACAGGTTATAAAGTAAAAAGCCTCATTTCTTCTCGAGAAACAAGGCTTTAAAGTGTCGGGGTGGAGAGATTCGAACTCCCGACCTCCTGCTCCCAAAGCAGGCGCGCTAACCGGACTACGCTACACCCCGAAAATATTTTTTGGGTGAGTGATGGGACTTGAACCCACGGCCTCCTGGGCCACAACCAGGTGCTCTAACCAGCTGAGCTACACCCACCATACAGCCTAAGATGGGAAATCCCAAAATAGAGCGGAGGAATTTAAATGAATTAATTCATCTCCAAAAGGAATTCAATCGATATAATTATAATCAAATATGTAACTTCCGGCGTGAGACTTTTGTACAGATATTTTTTAAAAGAGCTTGTACTGCCATTCATTTTTTCTCTTTTAATGATAACTTTTATACTCTTTGTAAATTTTTTACTTCGAGCGATAGATAGATTCCTTGGTAAAGGTTTAGACCTAATAACAATACTTGAGTACTTATTTCTAAATCTAGCCTGGATATTAGCTCTTTCTGTACCAATGGCAGTTTTACTTGCAACATTAATGACTTTTGGAAGGTTATCAGAAGATAACGAGATTAACGCAATGCGAGCATCAGGTATAGGGTTTCTTACCATTATGCGAGCACCAATTTTATTTGGCGCTATAATAACTTTACTACTTATCTATTTTAATAATTTTATTTTGCCTGAAATGAACTTTAAAGCAAGGCTTCTTTCAGGAGATATTTATAGAAAAAGACCAGATATGAATATTGAACCAGGTATTTTTCTTGATAACCTTCCAGACTATAGCATGATAATTGGCGGAAAGTCAAAGAAAGGCACTATGACTGACGTACGTATTTTCTCTAAAGGTAGTAAGGAAACCCAAACAAGTATCCATGCAAACTCAGGAATTTTAAGTACACTAGAAGATGCATTCCTTCTTTCTTTGTATGATGGAGAAATTCATGAACTGGGACAAAAAGATTATACAAACTACCGTCGAATTATATTTGATAAACATATAATAAATATACCTGCAAAAGATCTATTACTTAATAGGCGTGATTCAACAAATCGTTCTGATCGTGAAATGACAGTGCCCATGATTATAAAAAAAATAAATAGCTATGAAAAACGCCTCAATATTGTTTACAAAAGATTGTCTGGTAATTTTTTTCGGACTATTGGTGATAGCATACTTCCATCATCTATTGAACAAGGGAAACAAATAATAGAAAACAATTTATATAAAATCAGAGGGGACACAACCTTAACAAAGGCTCAAATTATAAAGAAAGAAAAGAGACTAAAAAATTTAGAGCGTCAAATAAATAATGAATTCAACCTTATCAAAAGTTATAATAAAAGTAAAAACAAATACGGAGTTGAAATACATAAAAAATTCTCTATACCAGTTGCTTGTATTCTGTTTGCTCTTTTGGGCGCGCCATTAGGTGTAATGAGTAAAAAAGGAGGATTTGCTGTAAGCACTAGTCTTAGCTTTGGTTTTTTCTTAATCTATTATGTACTTTTAATTGGTGGAGAGGAAATGGCGGACAGAAATATTTTATCTCCATCTATAGGAATGTGGTCCCCCAATCTTATAATCTTTTGTATCGCTATTTATCTTTTAATTCATACATTAAGAGAGAAATCTCCAATTGGAATAAGGTTCCCAATTATTAATAATAAGAAAAAAAGTTAGAATAATGATACCGTCTGAAATAATTGAAAAAAAGCGTGATGGTAAAAACTTAAGCCAGAATGAAATAAAATGGTTTATAGAGGGCCTTGTAAATAATAGAATTGATAATAGTCAGTTATCAGCACTATTAATGGCAATTTATTTTCGTGGCATGAATGATGAAGAAATGTTCGCATTAGTTGAGTCCATGGTTGAATCTGGATATAAATTTGATTTTTCTCATTTAGACTCTTATATAGCAGACAAACACAGTACAGGAGGAGTAGGAGATAAGATTTCTTTTATTCTAGCTCCAATACTATCATCCCTGGGTATAGTTATTCCTATGATTGCTGGACGAGGTCTAGCATTTACAGGCGGGACTATAGACAAACTAGAATCCATACCAAATTTTCAAACATTATTAAGCTTGAATCATTTTAAAAAACAGATTGAAAATATTGGTTGCTGTATCGCATCCCAGTCTACAGAAATCTGTCCAGCAGATAAAGCGATATACTCAATAAGAGACCTTACAGGGACGGTTCCTTCTCTACCATTAATCTGTAGTTCTATTATGAGTAAAAAAATTGCAGAAGGTCTTAAAGGACTAGTTATTGATCTAAAGGTTGGTAATGGAACCTTTATGAAAACAATAGCTGATGCAAAAAAACTTGCTGAAGGCCTTAAAAAAATTGGGGAAGCATTTAATCTTAATACTGAGGTCATCTATACAAATATGGATCAACCTTTAGGGAAATACGCGGGATTACACTGTGAGATCATAGAAGCAATTGACTGTCTAAACGGTAAGGGGCCTGAGGATTTAATGGAAATTAGCTATGAGCTTGGTTCAAAAATATTATTACAAAGTAGAACTGCTTCAGATAAGAAGACGGCAAAAAATCTTATGCAAGAAGCCATTAATAATGGAACCGCCTTAAACAAATTTAAAGAAATTATCTCCACACAAAATGGCGACATAAAAAAATTAGCTTTAGACCATGTTATCTCAAAAAATGAAATTATAATTGATGCTGAAGATGACGGATTTATAAGCTCTATAGAAACAGAAAAAATAGGATGGGCATTAGTTGAAATAGGTTGCGGGCGTAAGGTGGAAAAAGATAAACTAGATTATACTGCAGGTATAGAGTTCATAAATAAAATTGGTGATAAAGTAAATAAAGGAGATCCTGTATTTCGAATTTTTGGAAACAATACTAAACGATTAAATAATGCAAAGATAATGTTAAAGAAAACATACACTTTGGTAAAAACAGAAATCTTAAAAGATGAGTTAATAATTAATTAAAAAATTAATTCCTATGTATTCTACACTTTTGGGAAGGCTCCGTCCCAGATTTATATAATTCTTTTTCTATAGGACAAGATTTTCTTGATCCCATTTTTGAGACAGAACATATTTCAGAGACAATTATACCACTTGGTTTTTGAAAATTTACTCTTGGTAGATCGAGTGTTTTATGACTGTCTCGCATGAATTGAGCCCAAGATGGTAAAGCGGCTTTAGAACCATCTTGTCCTTTCCCTAGACTAACTTGGTAGTCATCCACACCAAACCACACACCTGCAGCTATTTGTGGAGTAAAACCAACAAACCATGCATCACTCCAACCTTGAGTAGTACCTGTTTTACCAGCTGCAGGTCTAGTAAAATTATATTTCCATCTTGCACTTCCACCCGTACCACGGTCCATTACCGTTTGCATAAGATTTGTCATTAAAAATGCTGTTTCTTCGCTTAATACTTCATACTGTGCAGTGTGATATTCTCTTATTGTATTACCATAACGATCTTCTATCTTTGTAATTGCAATTGGTTTAGAGTAAACACCCTTATTTGCATATGCTGCATATGCTGCAACCATTTCAAGAGGAATTACCTCACTGGTGCCAAGTGCTATCGCATCAACAGCTCTTATATCTGTTGAGATACCCATTCTCTGTGCAGTTCGTTTAACCTGTTCAGCTGGTGCATAGTCTTGTTGAACAATCCTCACAGATATTAGGTTTAGAGATTTTCTAAGTCCTTCTCTAAGTGTTGTTAAACCACCCGTACTACCACCATAATTTTGAGGCTTCCATTTTACCCATGAGCCATCAGTATTTTGGACATTTAATACAACTGGCTGATTTAGTAATTGCTGGGAGACCGTGTATCCATTTTCAAGGGCTGTAGTATAAACAAAAGGTTTAAATACTGATCCAGGTTGTCTTTTCGCTTGTACAGCTCTATTATATTGGTCATGATAATCTGGGCGACCTCCAATCATTGCCATAATTCCACCTGTCTTTGGATTAATTGCTACAAAAGCAGTTTGAACCAAAAGTTTAGCTCGTAGATCTCTATACAGCTGCGCCTCACCCTGCATCATCATTTTTACAGAGTCCTCTTCATATATAGTTAAATGCCCTAATAGTTCAAACTCTTCCTGATTATTTATGATTCTATTATTTAATTTCCCTTGAGATTTAATAATAGCATCTAGTACAATCTTTTCAGCCAATTCCTGGAGTCTAGAGTCTAGAGTAGTATATATCTTCAACCCGTCACGATAAATATTTATATCTAAAACATCATCTTCTTTTTCTAATAATCTCCTAATATATTCAGTAAAATAAGGTGCCAATCCCCTAGTAGGCTCATCAGTAACTGACTCCAGTGTCATAGCCCTATATTGGGCGTGCTCAGAGTGAGTAATATATCCCTGCTCTTTCATTAACCTAAGAACTGTATTCCTTCTTTTCCTTCCCTTTTCAGGATGCCGCACTGGAGAATAGCTTGCGGGAGATGGTAATAATCCAACAAGTAGAGCAGATTCATCGACAGAAAGATCTTTTGATTCTTTACCAAAAAACCGTTTTGTCGCTGCTTCAACTCCATAGGTACCATGACCAAAGTGTACAGTATTTAAGTACATTTCTAGTATTTCATCTTTTGTATAAGTTCTCTCAATCTGTACCGCAGTTATGACTTCTTTTATTTTTCTTAAAATACTATCCTCAAAGCCAATAGTCTTATACAAATTTCTAGCAAGCTGTTGTGTAAGAGTACTAAAACCTTGTCTATAGCTTAATGATAAGATATTTACTCCAATTGCGCGGGCCACACTTCTAACTGAAAGTCCCCAGTGTTCGTAAAATCTTCTATCTTCAGATGCAATGACAGCATTTTGCATATGGTTTGGGATATTAAATAGCTCTACAAATACTCTTTTCTGTACAAAAAGTTCGTTCAGAACTTTACCATCTATTGAGTATATGCGTGTAACTAAATCTGGATCGTAGTTTTCTAATTGTTCCAAAGATGGTAAATCTCTAGATAAAAATCCAATAAATAATAATACAATAATTGCGCCGGATAGTATGATGCCTAAAGAAATCCAAAATACTTTAACTAACTCACTTAATGGCTTTTGATCAGACATATTTGAATTTACTATTTTCTATATAAATTAATTGGTCCAACAATTACATATAAGAAAACAGACAACAATTAATCAAAAGGAAAATATTATTTGTTATTTTTTTGAAGGAGATATCATTTGACTTGGCTGAACTAGCTTATCAAATTCTTCGCCTGTCAAGTAACCTAATTCTATTACAGATTCTTTTAATGATATATTTTCCTTATAGGAATTTTTTGCAACCTCTGCTGCTTTATCATAACCAATATGAGGATTTAACGCAGTAACTAACATTAGTGAGTTATAAAGATTATCATTAATCCTCTCAACATTAGGCTCAATACCATTTACCGCGTTAGTTGTAAATGATTTTGACGCCTCTGAGAGTAACTTAATTGATTCAAGAATATTATATGCAATTACAGGCCTGTAAACGTTCAACTCAAAATTTCCACTAGCACCAGCAAATGTAATGGTAACATCATTCCCTATAACCTGTGTACAAACCATTGTCATAGCTTCACACTGCGTGGGATTAACTTTTCCCGGCATGATAGATGAACCTGGCTCATTAGCAGGAAGATTGATCTCACCTATACCAGATCTCGGTCCAGAAGCTAACCAACGTATATCATTAGCAATTTTAAATAATGAACTTGCTATAACCTTAAGCGCTCCTGATAGCTCAATGATACTATCCTGGCCACCCATTGCCTCAAACTTATTTTCAGCTGTTCTAAAATTAAGCCCTGTTATTTTTTTTATTTCCTCAGCTATATCGTCGTCAAATCCTTCTATCGTATTAATACCGGTTCCTACAGCAGTACCTCCCGCTGCTAATTCAAGGCAATTATCTAAAGCTTTTTTTAGGCGATCTATACCATGGTCAATCGCCGAAACATATCCTGAAAACTCCTGTCCTAAGCTAAGTGGGGTCGCATCTTGTAGGTGCGTTCTTCCAACTTTAATTATATCATTAAATTTTTTGGATTTATTATCTAATGATTCTCTCAGCCCTTCTAATGATGGTATGAGATTATGTGTTACGCTCTCGACAGCAGCAATATTAATCGCAGTGGGAAAAGTATCATTTGTTGATTGGCTCATGTTTACATGATCATTTGGATGAACCGGATTTTTACTACCAAGATCTCCACCAACAATTTCAATCGCTCGATTAGATATTACTTCATTGAAGTTCATATTTGTCTGTGTTCCGCTGCCTGTTTGCCAGACAACCAGAGGAAAGTGATCATCAAGTTTTCCATCTATAACCTCATCAACGGCTTTGTGAATAGCATCTTTTATGGAGTCTTCAAGTCTACCATAATTATTATTAACTGTGGCAGCAGATTTTTTCAGAACACCATAGGCACGAATAAACTCCCTTGGAAAATGGTGTGTCCCAATTTTAAAATTATTTAAAGACCTTTGAGTTTGGGCTCCATAGTATTTATCACTAGGAACTTCTACAGGGCCAAGGCTATCTCTCTCAGTTCGGTGTGACATTCGTTTATTTTACTGTCCAGGTGTCGCCTGCATTTAATAGATCTTGTACTTTTCCAGCCCCCTTTTGCTTTACTGCAGAATCAACCTGCGCTACCATCTCTGAGTTATAGGTCGGCTTGTCCACTGAATAAATAACACCAATCGGCTCTGGCAACACTGGGTGACTTGTCCAGTTCGCAATAATATGTGCAAGATCAAGGTTAGTTTCATCATGGATCAATAAGTCATCAACACTATGCTTTTCCATATCGATGACAGTAGCTGTAAAACCATCTAGTTTTATGCCCTTAGTTCCTTTGGCAAAAACCATCGGCTCACCATGTTTAAGCTCAATAACATTATCAAACTTATCCGCAGATGTATATTCTTCAAATGCACCATCATTAAATATATTGCAATTTTGATATATCTCAATCAGTGAGCCGCCATCATGACGATAAGACCTTTCCAGCATCTGAGATAAATGTGCCTGCCATCTATCTATCGTACGAGCAACAAATGTTGCTTGCGCTCCTAAAGCTAAAGAAGGAGGATTAAGCGGGATATCAAGTGAACCAAAAGGACTTGCCTTAGTCACTTTACCAACCTCTGAAGTCGGTGAATATTGACCTTTAGTCAAACCATAGATTCTATTATTAAAAAGCAATATGTTTATGTCCATATTCCTCCGCAAAGCATGCATAAAATGGTTACCACCAATAGAAAGACCGTCACCATCTCCGGTAATAACCCAAACAGATAAGTCTGGATTAGCAATCTTTACTCCTGTGGCAACAGCAGGAGCTCTGCCATGAATTGAATGAAATCCGTATGAATTCATATAATATGGAAACCTACTTGAACAGCCAATACCAGAAACAAAAACAAACTCTTCTTTTTTTCTACCAAAGGTAGGCATTGTTTTTTGAGTCTGTGCCAGTATTGCATAATCACCGCAACCAGGACACCATCTTACTGCCTGATCTGATTCAAAATCTTTTTTTGTATAAGTCAGAGTATTTACCTGTGTCATTATTTTATCCTATTAGTTGGTTTACATTCTCAATTATTCTTGTAGTACTAATTGGTTTACCTGTAACCTGGCTTAAACCTTTTGCATCTACTAAATATTCTGCCCTTATTAATTTGATTAATTGACCCATATTAATTTCAGGTATAAGAATATTTTTAAACTTTATAATAATTTCGCCTAAATCTTTTGGCAAAGGACTAATCCATCTTAGATGAACGTGTGAAACACTTTTTCCATCTTCGTGCAAGGTTTCTGCTGCAGACCTACATGAACCGTAAGTCCCCCCCCAACTGATAATTAGAACATCACCTTTATTATCGCCAAACACTTCTGTTTTATCTATATCATTTTGGATGCGGTTTACTTTTTCTTGTCTAAGTTCAACCATCCGCTGATGATTATTAGGGTCATAACTAACATGACCTGTATTTTCTGCTTTTTCAAGTCCTCCAATACGATGTTCTAAACCTGGAGTGCCTGGTATTGCCCAAGGTCTTGACAAGGTTTTATCATCACGCTTATAGGGCAAGAAATCATCTTCACTTTTAGAGCTTTTTGCAAATTTCACATCAATAGGTTCGAGATCTTTGACATTAGGGATTTTCCATGGTTCAGAACCATTAGCAAGATAACCATCTGTCAAAAGTACTACAGGGGTCATATATGTTAAAGCAATTCTGGATGCCTCATAAGCAGCATAAAAACAATCACCAGGTGTGGACGCAGCAATAACGGGTAGAGGTGCCTCACCATTTCTACCATATAATGCTTGATTAAGATCCGCCTGTTCAGTTTTTGTTGGAAGCCCTGTGCTTGGGCCCCCTCTTTGAACGTTTATAATAACCATCGGGAGTTCTGTCATAACAGCCAATCCCATAGCCTCACCTTTTAATGCTATCCCTGGTCCAGAGGTAGCTGTAACAGATAGGTTTCCAGTAAATGCAGCACCAATAATTGATGAAATACCTGCAATCTCATCCTCAGCCTGAAATGTTTGAACACCAAAATGCTTCCAAGCGGCTAAGGTATGAAGAATATCGCTAGCTGGAGTAATTGGATATCCACCATAAAATAATTTTAGACCAGATTTTTCAGAAGCAGCAAGCAAACCCAATGAAGTCGCATAGTTGCCATTAATATTTCTATAAGTACCTTTTGGCAATACTGCTTTTTCTACCTTATAACGTGTAGTAAATAATTCAGTGGTATCGGCATAATTGTAACCAGCATTCATTGCCCTTTTATTCGCTTCAATGATTATATCTTTACCCTTAAACTTTTTTTCTAACCATTTTTCGGTTGCATCAAGTGGTCTGTCATACATGTAATAAAGAACACCTAACGCAAAAAAGTTTTTTGTCCGGCCAACAAATTTACGAGACATCTCTAAGCCTTCACATGCAGCAGTAACTAACTTATTCATCTCAATCGGAATTAAAGTGAAATAATCATCTAATGTTCCATCTTCAACTGGGCTGCTTTCATATCCGGCAAAATTCAAATTCTTTTTTGTAAAAGCATCCGTATTGAGAATAATAGTTCCGCCTGGTATTATCTCCTTTTGATGCACCTTTAATGCCGCCGGATTCATTGCCACAAGCACATCTGGACTATCTCCTGGTGTGTGTATATCTTTCGAACTAAAATGAATCTGGAAAGCACTTACGCCAGCAAGCGAACCAGCAGGCGCTCTAATTTCAGCTGGAAAATCTGGTAGAGTACTTAAATCATTTCCAACAACCGCTGTCGTTTCAGTAAATCTACCTCCCGTAAGCTGCATACCATCGCCTGAGTCACCGGCAAAGCGGATTACAGCATCATCTATCGTTTTAAATGTTTTTCCCATGGTTCCTACTATTTAAAATTTATAATTAAGTATATTATTTCGCTATTTTTGTGTTTTAGAAGTTATCAGCAACATAAAATCTTTTATAATTTACCAAGCGTTTTTATATGTCAAAAGATAATATGTTGGCTTCGAAAAATATTTGATTTGGTATTTTATGAAAATAAAAATAAGTAATTTTAAGAAATGACTACTAAAGAAAAAATCAGACTTACCACACTAAGTCACGGAGCCGGATGAGCTTGTAAAATTGGTCCTTCAGACCTTGCCCAGGTTCTGGGTAGCGTTAAAATGGAGTCTAATAAATCCATCATCTCAGACTATACTAGCACAGATGATGCCGCAGTGGTACGCCTGAATGATGGTAAAGTTTTATTGCAAACTGTAGACTTTTTTACACCAATAGTTGATGATGCCTATACATTCGGGCAAATATCCGCAGCAAACTCGCTTTCCGATATCTATGCTATGGGCGGTAAACCATTATTTGCACTGAATATTGTTGCGTTTCCAATTCAAAAACTTGCAAATACGATCTTAACTGAGATCATGCAAGGCGGCGCAGATAAAGCGGCTGAAGCAGGGATACCAATAGTTGGAGGTCATTCAATTGATGATAATGAACCAAAATATGGACTAGTGGTCACTGGTGAAGTATCTGAAGAATCCTTATGGACAAACACTGGGGCTAAGCCAGGCGACAGTTTGATACTGACAAAACCAATTGGTACTGGAGTTATTTCAACAGCAATAAAAAAAGAAAAAGCACCCAATTCAATCATAGAATCAGCTGTTAAATCAATGACAATGCTAAATAAAAAAGCATCTGAAACACTAAAAAAATTTGAACCTAACGCGGTTACAGATGTTACAGGATTCGGACTGGTTGGACACCTGATAGAAATATGTAATAATAGCCAAGTATCAGCTAATATTAATTTTTCTCAAATTAATTTTCTCCCTGGTGTAATAGACCTTGCTAATGAAGGAATTATCCCTGGTGGAACTAAACGCAATTTAGACTATGCTGAAAAATTTGCACATTTCAGTGAATCCCTGTCACCAACACAAAAACTATTAGCCTGTGACGCTCAAACATCAGGCGGCTTATTAATATCCCTTCCGGAGACTGAAGCAAATCGCTTTATCTCTGTTTTTGGTGAACAAGCAATTAGAATAGGAAATGTTGCTGAACAAAATAATTATGTTGTTTCAATAAGTCCTT
>ERZ651768.2478-NODE-2478-length-12793-cov-20.413495_pt1 | contig 12793 bp, 13 predicted proteins | sample MGYA00514754_ERZ651768 | MGnify/ENA metagenome assembly ERZ651768 | reverse complement strand
TAGCAACGATTGATAAAATTCAATTCTCACCAGGTTTGCCAAAAACAAGGTCCGGAAAAATCATGCGACGCATATTGAGAAAGATAGCAGAAAATGATTATGATGAATTAGGGGATACTTCCACCTTAGCTGAGCCGGGAGTTGTGACTGATTTAATTTCTAATAGAGTTAACTAAAAAGAAACTTTTAAAATATTTAGTGGTTTTTTATCTCCCATGAATGTAGTCCTTTATTTTTTAGTTTTACTTTTTTGGGGAACCTCATGGTACGCTATCGTCCTGCAGTTAGGCGAAGTTGCTCCAGAAGTATCAATAGCTTGGCGTTTTCTTCTTGCCTCCTCAATATTGTTTATCTGGTGTTTTATCCGTGGCCATAATTTAATCTTTACTTGGCGTAGTCACCTAAACTGGTTAGTTCTTGGTTTTTTTCTATTTTGCGCCAACTATATCGGTGCCTACTTTGGAACTTTTTATTTAGCATCAGGGTTGGTTTGCCTCATCTTTTCTACCATTACATTGTTTACCGTCTTTAACGGTTATATATTTTTTAGACACCCTATAAGATTACCTATATTGGTTGGCGCTGTCATTGGAATTATTGGCTTAGGAGTGATATTTTCCAATGAACTGAGTACTACCCAGTGGTCAATAGAAACTGGAGTTGTAAAAGGCTTTATTTGGGTTTTACTTGCAACTTTTTTGGCATCTATTGGGATGTTACTATCAGGACGAATGCAGTCCCGAAATTTGCCGCTAGTCCAAAGCAACACATACAGTATGCTTTATGGTTCACTTATTACCTTGACCTATGTTTGGTTAAGTGACGTAAGTATCGGTTTTGATACCGACCTGAGCTATGTTGGCTCGCTCCTATATTTGGCAATTGTTGCCTCAGTATTTGCGTTTGGGGCTTTCCTTAAATTGGTCGGTAATATTGGCGCTGACAAGGCCTCATATGTGCATGTTTTTACTCCTATTGTTGCTTTACTATTGTCAACTTTTTTTGAGGATTACCAATGGAGTTGGACTGCTCTAGTTGGAGTTATTTTGATTATTGTTGGTAATATATTAGTACTTTTTGCCAAACCCCTACCAAGCGTTAAAGCGAAGCTTGGTTAAAGCTCATCAATATTAATATTGATTATTGTTCTCTTGCGGAGTTATTTTTCAGAGCTCTCTTCAGAAGTATCGTCTGATGTTTCAATTTCAGCTTCTTCGTGGTCATCAATTTCTTCAACTTCAACTTCTATAGTCTCTTCTTCCTCTTTTTCAGCATCCTTCACGGATGACTTGAAGCCTTTGATTGCGCCACCTAGATCACTGCCTAAATTTTTGAGGCGCTTACCACCAAAAATAAGTATTACAATCGCTAGAATAATAACAAGTTCAAATGGTCCTGGCATTTTCCACTCCTAGTATTTAATATCTTTATTTAGCTTTAATTTTTCTTCAGCTAACTGTAACTCAAATTCAACTAATTCTAAATCTACTTCTGAAGATCTTAATTTGTCTTCAACTAATTGTAATTCATTTTTGACTTGTTGTAGTTCTTTTGTCATATTTTTTAGATTATTGTTAGCAGTAGTGAGCTCTTTCTGAAGCGGTTTGATTGTTTTTCGAGCGTCATCTATTTGACTTAATTCATCTTCAAAAACTTTAGATTTGCTTGAAGAAAGGATTAATTGTTGCTGCACAGTTTTTAGTTCAGCACGAGTAATAATGAGTTGACTATTGAGGTCATCCAGTTGAGTTTGAAGCTCGTTTTTATTCTCTATGATTTCAGAGAGCTCTTCCTGCAATTTATTGTCACTTGAAGGTGTATTAGTGACATCAATATTAGTTTCTGATGATTCGAGGTTGATTTTGGCGTAATAGTAACCAATAAAAAATATTACGATTAATGAGAGTACGTAAAAAGCTGTTTTTTGAGACATTTTTTTTGATTAGACAGTTTTTCCCAAATTAAAAGTGATTTATAAAAAGTAGATTGGTCACTAGTTATTGATCCACATTGCCACTTCTTTGGCATAGTATGTAAGGATGGCATCGGCTCCGGCTCTTTTAAAGCAAAGTAAAGCTTCTAAGACGCAGGATTTTTCGTCAATCCAGTTATTTTGACTGGCAGCTTTGAGCATTGAGTACTCTCCACTGACATGATATGCGAAAGTGGGAATACCGAATGTTTGTTTAACGTTTGAAAGTACATCAAGGTAGGGAAGACCCGGTTTAATCATAACCATATCTGCACCTTCTGCGATGTCAAGTTCAACCTCACGTAGTGCCTCATTAGAGTTAGCTGGATCCATTTGGTAGGTTTTTTTATCAGCAGAGCCGAGGTTTCCTGAAGATCCAACAGCTTCTCTAAATGGACCATAGAAGGATGAGGCATATTTCGCAGAATATGCGAGAATGTTTGTGTGTATAAGTCCTTCCTCCTCAAGAGCTTCTCGAATGGCGCCAATTCTGCCATCCATCATATCTGAGGGTGCAACAATATCAGCGCCAGCCTTGGCGTGTGATATGGCCTGTTTAACAAGTACGTCTACCGTTTCGTCGTTCATTACATAGCCATCATTGTCTATTAGTCCATCTTGACCGTGACTTGTGAAGGGGTCTAGGGCGACGTCGGTGATGACTGCTAATTCTGAGAAGTTTCTCTTTAGCTCTCTGACGGCTCTTTGAACTAGGCCATCTGAGTTGTATGACTCTTCTGCCTCAAGTGATTTTTTTTCAGCCGCAATGACAGGAAACAAAGCGATCGCTGGAATATTTAAATCGACAATCTCTTTTGCTTCAATCATCAATTGGTCGATGCTGAGTCGCTCAATTCCAGGCATCGATTTAATGCTCTCTCTTTTGCTTTTTCCTTCAACAATAAAGAGCGGATAAATCAGGTCATCGGTAGTGAGTGAATTTTCACGAATTAATGAACGATTAAATTCGTGTTTTCTCATTCTTCTTGGTCTATGAGTTAAAATGGACATCTCTTCTCATCAAAGTAATATTAACCAAATTATACAATAATGAAACAATCTTCCGAAACACTTGCCACTCTGTCCACCGTCAATGAAGCCTTTGTTAAGCCTTTACCAAATTCAAGCAAAATTTTTGTTAAGGGATCGCGTGATGACATCCTCATTCCCATGAGACAAATTAAACTCACTGATACGATTGGCGACTTGGCTGAAAAAAATGAACCAATCCATGTTTATGACACTTCTGGGCCTTATACTGACCCAACCAAATCAATTAATTTTAGGGATGGCATTGAATCTCTTCGAACTAACTGGATTGAAGAACGTGGTGACACGGAAGTGCTTGATGGTTTTAGTTCAAGTTACTGTAATGAGCGTCTTAAAGACAAGAAACTTGATGATTTAAGATTTGAACATCTGAAGCCACCTAGGAGAGCTCAAAAAGGGAAAAATGTTACTCAAATGCACTATGCGAAGAAGGGCATCATTACACCAGAAATGGAGTTCATTGCAATTAGAGAAAATTGTCGTTTACAGGAATACAAAGATCAAATTGGCCAACATCAAGGTGAAAGTTTTGGAGCTGCAACCCCGGAAATAATAACACCTGAATTTGTTAGGGATGAGGTTGCTCGTGGCCGTGCGATTATTCCTAATAACATCAATCATCCTGAAACTGAGCCAATGATTGTTGGTCGAAACTTCTTGGTTAAAATTAATGGCAATATTGGTAACTCAGCGCTCGGTTCTTCAATTGATGAAGAGGTTGGAAAAATGGTTTGGGGTATCCGTTGGGGTGCCGATACAATTATGGATCTTTCGACGGGTAAAAATATTCATGAAACTCGTGAATGGATTATTCGAAACTCACCAGTACCTGTAGGAACTGTGCCTATTTATCAGGCCCTTGAAAAGGTCAAAGGTGTCGCAGAGGATTTGACTTGGGAAATATTCAGAGACACTTTAATTGAGCAAGCTGAACAAGGTGTTGACTACTTTACAATACATGCTGGCGTTAGACTTAAATATGTTCCTTTGACTATGGATAGAGTTACTGGAATCGTTTCTCGTGGCGGCTCAATTATGGCTAAGTGGTGCCTTGCGCATCACCAAGAGAGCTTTCTTTATACGCATTTTGAAGATATCTGCGAAATTATGAAGGCCTATGATGTCACTTTTTCATTGGGTGATGGACTGCGACCAGGCTGCATAGCTGATGCCAATGACGAGGCTCAGTACGGTGAACTTGAAACACTCGGCGAGCTCACAAAAATTGCATGGAGGCATGATGTACAAACCTTCATTGAAGGACCAGGCCATGTCCCTATGCAAATGATCAAAGAAAACATGGAAAAGCAATTAGAAGAGTGTGGCGAAGCGCCTTTTTATACTTTGGGTCCTCTGACAACTGATATAGCGCCAGGCTACGACCATATTACATCTGCTATTGGTGCTGCACAGATCGGTTGGTATGGATGTGCAATGCTTTGCTATGTGACTCCTAAAGAGCACTTAGGCTTGCCTAATCAAGATGATGTGAAGACAGGAATTATTACCTATAAGATTGCGGCGCATGCCGCAGATCTAGCAAAAGGACACCCTGGAGCACAGATACGTGACAACGCGCTTTCTAAGGCACGATTTGAGTTTAGGTGGGAAGATCAATTTAATTTGTCCCTTGATCCTGATACTGCTAGAAGTTTTCATGACGAAACGCTGCCAAAACAGGCAGCTAAAACTGCCCATTTTTGCTCTATGTGTGGGCCCAAGTTCTGCTCAATGAAAATTTCTCAAGATATTAAAGGTTTGGATAGTGAGGAAATTAAAAAAATTCAAGAGATTCAAATTGAAATGGATAAAAAATCTGAAGAATTCTTGAAAAATGACAGTGAAATTTATCTAAAAGAAGGTGCTTAATTAGAGAGTTTTTTCGGTTAAAGTCTTATGAGATATTCTAACTGATATTAGGCATTATTAATTTCATCAAGCGGTCAACTGCGCCGCGATGTTTTTCAAGTAAGTTTTTCGCATTTTCACCAAGTTTCTGTCTCTTGGTATCATCCAAAAGTAGACCAGATATGGTTTTCATAAGATCATCTGTGTCACCAACCTGAATTGCAGCGTCCTTTTCTAAGAGCAGCTGTGCAATCTTTTCAAAGTTAAATACGCTTGGACCAAACAATATCGGTTTCGATGCGGCTGCCGCCTCCAGCATGTTTTGCCCCCCGGTATCTATAAGGCTACCACCGATAAAGGCAATATCACAAACACTGTAATATGACAACAATTCTCCCATACTGTCGCCGAGCAGCACTTGAATGCTTTCATCGCATCCCAGTCCGTCCGATCGTCTTTTCACTTTAAGACCACTGTCAACAATTAGATTAAAAACTTCATCGAAACGCTGAGGATGTCTTGGAACGATAATCAAGAGTGCATCAAATTTGTCTTTAAGGTTGACATAGCTTTGTATAATTTTTTTCTCCTCCCCTTCACGCGTGCTTGCAAAAACGACAACACGTCGTTGACCAATCATTTGTTGTAATGACTGGGTTGTGTTGGGATTATCTTTTTCGTTGCTGTCAAACTTCAGATTACCAACTGTGACGACCTTATCTGGTAATGCACCAAGTGACAAAAAACGTTCACTTGAGGGATCGTTTTGAGAACCTATCAATGTCAACTGATTGATCGTTTTTTGAACAAGTTTGGAGGAAAATTTTTGATATTTATTGAGCGAGCGCTCTGATAGACGGGCATTGATAAGCATTACAGGTATAGCTTTTTTATTGAGATTGTTTATAAGATTGGGCCATATTTCCGTCTCTAGTAAAATGCAAGCAACGGGATTAATTTTATTAACAAAAGGACCTACAATAAAGGGCAAATCAAAAGGGAAGAAATAGTGTATTACCCGGTCCTGGTAATGATTCCTCACAGCTTCTGCACCAGTAATGGTGGTTGTGGTAATTGCCAGCTTGTGTTCAGGGTAGATGTCTAATATTTGATCAATTAGTGGCCTAGCTGCATTAAATTCCCCTACCGAGACGCAGTGAACCCAGATCACCTTGCCTGAAGTTTTAGTGACAAAGCCTAGCTGATTTTTGAGTTTAGCATTCCTGAAAGGACTCTTTCGCTCTTTCGCTATTAGTTTAAGGATTGCAATTGGTAGACTAAGGTAAAGCAGTAATGTGTATATGAATCTGTTCATCTAATGCTTTTAATGGCCTATCTTTCGTTTTAAGGTTATATCGATTTGCATTATTTGTGCAGAGCTGTTGATAAGGAAAAAAGGTATAATAATTGCCTGCTATTATAGCTTTTTCACATAACTTTTATGGCGTCTATTTTGTTTTTTTAAGTGCTTATTGAGTCTCTAAAATAACACTCTTTTTAGGAATATTATAAAAATGCGTAAGTTGAGTAGATACTCTGTTGTTGAGTACCTAAAACTAAGGCCGCTTAAGGATGCTTTGAAACAATATCGAAATGATATTTGGCAGTTTTTCTTTTGCTTAAAAAAACCGGAGGGATTTGAATTTTTTTTACAGGAACAAGAGTGTCTTAGAGGTGAGAATATTGCAATTATTATTGCATTCGAACAGCCTTGGGCCTTGAATTGGCTGCTTACTATGGCAGTAAAAAATCAACCGGATTTCCAGTTTATTGTTTTTGATAATTCGCGATACCAGGATAAAAGAAGTGAATTGAAACAGGTTTGTCTGAGACACGGAATTCCTTATGTGGGTTTGCCTAAATTAAAAACTCGTCATGTCAATCGTTCCCATGGTATAGCCATGACTTGGGTTTATAGAAATTTTGTTAGTGTGATATGTCCTAGTGTTTTTGGGTTTGTCGATCATGATTTAATTCCAGTTTCTACTAGTGGTATTTTGGATGAGGTTAAACGTCAGTCTTTTTATGGAGTTCTTAACAAGTCAGACATGACATGGAACCTTTGGGCTGGTTTTTGTTTTTATGATTATTCTTTTGTGTCTGGTGAAAATTTAAATTTTCTTTATGATTTTTCTAATGGGCTGGATACAGGGGGTCGAAACTATAAATGTTTGTATTCTAAATGTGATATGTCAAATTTAGAATACTCCACTGATGAGGTTTTTTTGTTGAATGTTGATGAGTCTAATCGTCGAGAAGTTCAGCTTATTGATCGGTCATGGGTTCATATTGGAAGTATAAGTTATAATGATAATTTGGCTCCAAAGAAGAAGTTTTTTGAAGCTCTGGAATATGCTTTGAATAGTAAAGGATTTTTTGAATTGTGAATTATTTGAAAAGTGTTGATGTTGGACTTCCTGGTAAGTTAATTTCTATAGGTTTGATTTTTGTTTTTTTAAGTGCTTATTAAGACTCCAAGTGGTCGAACAATAAATAAACTTAATTGAGATATTCTAACTATTGAACTTATGAAATTTGTAGACTCAGCAAGCGTTATAGTAGAGGCCGGAAAAGGTGGTGCGGGCTGCCTCAGTTTTCGTCGTGAAAAATACATTCCAGAGGGTGGCCCCGATGGTGGCGATGGTGGTGACGGCGGGAGTATATTTTTCCGTGGTCAAGAAGGCTTAAATACGCTCAGTGAATTCCGCTATAAGCGCCTATATAGAGCAAAAAACGGACAACCTGGCATGGGTAAAGATAGGCGTGGAAAATCTTCAGATAACTTGTATGTTGAGGTTCCATTGGGAACCAAAGTAATTGACTTAGAGACTGATGAAGTGATTGGTGAAATTACTACTCATGAACAAGACCTTTTGGTCGCAAAGGGTGGTTTTCATGGTTTAGGTAATGCAAGGTTTAAGTCTTCTGTCAATCGTGCGCCTAGGCAAACTTCTCCAGGTACACCCGGTGAGGTCAGAGAAGTTGGCCTGGAAATGAGTGTGATGGCTGATGTTGGACTTTTGGGCATGCCTAATGCTGGAAAATCTAGCCTTATTAGGCAAATCTCTGGAGCTCGACCTAAAGTCGCTGATTACCCCTTTACCACATTGCACCCAAACCTAGGCGTTGTAAAAGCTGGTTCACAACATTTTGTGATGGCTGATATTCCTGGTTTAATAGAGAAAGCTAGCGAAGGTGCTGGTCTGGGCTTTGAATTTTTAAAGCACCTTTCAAGGGCAAGGATATTGTTACATGTTGTTGATATTTTGCCAGCTGACGGTTCCAATCCGGCCGATAACTATTTAGCTATTGAGTCGGAGCTGAAGAAATTTGATGAAGAGCTTTTTACCAAACCTCGCATACTCGCCATCAACAAGGTTGATCTTATTGAAAAGGAGAATCTCAATAAGGTCATCAATAAGTTTGTGAAAAAGGTTAAATACAAAGGAAAAGCGTTTAACATATCGGCATTAAATGGCTTTGGTTGTAAGTCCTTAGTATTTGGATTATCTGAATTAATTGAGCGAGAAAATGATGAAAAATAAGTGTTGGGTTGTGAAGATTGGTTCCGCGCTGTTGACTAACAATGGCAAGGGAATCGACAAACAATTAATTGCGAGATGGGTTGAACAAATTGTTGATTTACAAACCCAAAACATTGATATTATTTTGGTCTCGAGTGGATCAATTGTTGAAGGTATGAAACGTCTCGGCTGGACAGAAAAACCAAATGATATTCATAAGCTACAGGCAGCTGCCGCAGTTGGCCAAATGGGCTTGATTCAGGCTTATGAATATCTTTTTGCAAAGCACGACATTCATACAGCACAGGTACTCCTCACTCAAGACAATTTAACCGACGCTAATCGCTTTGAGAATATATCCTCGACATTAGAGAATTTATTAGAGTTTGGTACAGTCCCGGTTATCAATGAAAATGATACCGTTGCTACTGAAGAAATTAAGTTTGGTGATAATGACACCTTGGCTGCCCTTGTAGCGAACCTAATTAGTGCCGACAAGCTCATCATTTTGACGGACCAGAAGGGTGTTTTTGATGACGATCCTCGCAACAATAGTGAAGCAAATTTGATTCATAAGATTCGTTTTGACGACGAAAAACTAGAACGAGTAGCCGGCAAAACGAGTGGCTCTCTGGGTTCTGGTGGAATGTACTCAAAAGTGATGGCTGCAAAGCAGGCAGCAGAATCAAAAACGCCTACCCATATAGCCTGGGGAAGAGAAGAAGAGGTTTTAACTAGGATGCATTCAGGTGAACACATAGGAACAATAATTCATTGCTAGCATATATCGGTTTAGGCTCTAACTTAAAAGGACCAAAAGAGCAAATAGAGAAGGCTTTGAGGGTATTAAGTGAGGCTAAAGAGACGACATTGTTGTCGGTTTCAAGTTTTTACCAATCAAAACCATTACTGGATATGCCTGGACCAAATTACCTCAATGTAGTGTGTAAAATTGAAACTGACTTGAGTGCCCTTGATTTGTTAAGCTTTTGTCAAGAGATTGAGGATAATCAGCATCGAGTGAGAGAGGTTAAGTGGGGTTCGAGAACGATTGATTTGGATATACTGTTATACGGTGACCAGGTTTTGGCAACCAAAAGACTGACCATTCCTCACCCAGAAATGATCAACCGGGCTTTTGTATTATTGCCATTGTTTGAAATTGAACCCGGATTAAAGCTACCTCTACTAGGTCCATTAAAAGGCTTACTAGAAAGAATTCAACCATCAGACGTTGAAAAATTATGAAACATTCTGATTTAAATTTCTACAAAGAACAAGGTGAAAAGATTACTTGCCTGACTGCTTACGACGCCTCAATAGCGAAATTAATTGATGAATGTGGAGTGGACGTCGTTCTGATCGGTGATTCTCTTGGTATGGTAATTCAAGGTTACAAGAATACACGCTCAGTTACTATGCAGGATATGCTATATCACACTGAGATTGTGGCAAATTCCTGCCAACAAGCACTCGTGATTGCAGATATGCCTTTTCAGAGTTATGACAGCAGCGAGTTGGCATTAACAAATGCTCAAAACTTAGTCAATGCAGGTGCAGATATGGTCAAAATTGAAGGTGGCCAAGAACACGAAGAGGTGTTCCGTGTTTTATCTTCAAATAATATCAATATTTGTGGACATTTAGGGCTCCAGCCGCAGAAGGTGACCGAATCAAGTGAATACAAAATACAAGGCAAGGACGAGAACTCAGCAGAGTTAATTTTGAGTGATGCTCTGTTACTTGAGTCTTTAGGTATTAGTTCACTTGTTCTGGAGTGTATACCAAGTGCCTTAGCGAAAGAAGTTAGCTCAAAACTTAACATTCCAACGATTGGAATCGGGGCAGGCAAGGACTGTGACGGTCAGGTCCTGGTTTGCTATGACATGCTCGGCATTACTCAAGGAAAATTGCCTCGTTTTGTGCGTAATTTTGTGAGCACTGAAGGTACGATTCCTTTGGCAATCAGCGCCTTCGTTAAGGAGGTCAAAGCAGGAACATTCCCGTCAACTAGCGAGAGCTATTGATGCATATATTTGAGCAAATAGGTCCTCTTGAAGAGTACTTAAATAGTTGTCGTGAAGATGGTCGAAGTATAGCTCTAGTGCCAACAATGGGTGGTCTGCATGAGGGGCACCTGAAACTTATCGACAAGGCAAAAGAGTGCTCTGATATGGTTGTGGTTAGTGTTTTTGTGAACCCAACCCAGTTCGCCGAAAATGAGGACTTTGAAGCTTACCCAAAAACCCTGTCAGAGGATAAGAGACTTCTTGAAGCGATAAAAGTAGAGGCGATGTTTGTTCCTTCGGATAATGAAGTCTATCCAGATGGCAGTTCACAAGACTACGATGTCGGCGAAATGGGTAAAATACTGTGCGGCATCTCTCGACCAATACACTTCAATGGAGTTGCTCAGGTGGTGGCAAGATTGTTTGACATTGTCAAACCTGATTATGCTGTGTTTGGTGAAAAAGATTACCAACAATTGCTGATCATTAACTCTCTAGTCGAAAGACAAGGTATAAAAACAACTATTGTTTCTGTTCCAACTTTGAGAGAGTCAGATGGTTTAGCGATAAGCACCAGAAACGATTACTTGAGCCCGGAAGATAGGGCCAATGCATCTCTTTTTTATCAACAACTTGTCACCACAAAAGCATCAATACAAAATGGTACTGACATACCAAGTGCCACTGAGCAAGCTGTAGATGCTTTGGGTGCTGTCTTTGATGTTGAATATATTGAAGTTCTAAATGCAAATAACCTTACACAAATCACGACATCTTCTAGCGAAATTATTATAATATCTGCTGTAAGGTTGGGAGAAACTCGACTAATCGACAATATTGTATTCAGGAGATCAGATGTTTAGTATTACAGAAGATGCAGAGATTTATGTTGCGGAGCTTTTTGAGCAGCAGGATGAAAAAGACCTGGGCTTGAAAGTGGACGTTGAAAAAGCGGGAACCCCTGTTGCCACAGTGACATTTAATTTTTGTATCACCAATGATCTGCCTGAAAGCTACAATGAGTACCCTTACAAGGGTTTTAGTGCCTATATTGATGACTCAAACGATGAATACTTGAAGGGCTCCAAAGTTGCGATGAAAATAGATGGTGCGACCAAAAAGCTCACCATCACTGCACCGAACGCTAAGGGCGAGGCTCCTAAAGATGATGCTCCACTTGAAGAGAAAATATTGTTTACAATTGTCACCGAAATTAACCCTAATCTGGCTTCTCATGGTGGCTTTGTTGAATTAGTAGAGATTACTAAAAAGAACGAAGTGGTTCTTAACTTTGGAGGTGGCTGTCAGGGTTGTAGTTCCGTCGATTTAACCTTAAAATCGGGTGTAGAGACACAACTCAAGGGACTCTACCCAGAGATTGTCGCAATACTAGACGCGACCGATCACTCCAACAAAGAGAACGCCTACATGTAGGTTTTATGTATCTAAAGTTCTGGTCTAAAATATATAAAAGATTATTATAAGAACTACAACAGCTCCGATAATATACATCGTCGTGCGATTCATAATTACTCCTGTTGGTATTTTTAATATTCAACATTTATTATAAATTACAAAAATATTAAATACTAAGAGTTTTATTACAGTCCAGTGTTTCTTTAAAATACATTAACAAACAACTCTTGAAATTTATCTATTGAATCCAGGGTGAGTGAGTGGAAAAAATAATTGTTTATACACATTCAGACTGTCTAGCCAAAGATAATGGTCCAAATCATCCAGAAAGAAAAGAGCGCTTAGAGACTGTTCTTGAATCAGTTAAGGAGCTGGATAACATTGATATAGAAATCAAAGAGGCGCCATTGGCGTCACCTGACACGATCAATCTTGTGCATCCACAATCACACATTGATGCCATCTTTTCAATGATTCCGAATACCGGTCTTGTTGGTGTCGAGAAAGAGCCATATGCCGACACATTCCTATGTGAGCACAGCAAGGATGCAATATTAAGGTCCTGTGGTGCAGGAATTGCAGCTGCAGATGATTTAATCAATAGCACCGAAAAAAGAATATTTTGCGCCGTTCGGCCACCAGGACATCATGCTGAGACTACCAGAGTCAACGGTTTCTGTTTTGTTAACAATGTCGCAGTCTCTGCCAGATATTTACAAAACCAATATCAACTCGGAAAGATTGCAATAATTGATTTTGATGTCCACCATGGTAATGGCACACAGGAAATTTTTTATAGAGACAATAGTGTTGCCTATGGCTCAATACACGAGCACCCATTATTCCCAGGGACGGGCTCAGAAAACGAAACCGGGGTAGGTAATATCTTTAATGCACCAATCAAATCAGGCACTACTAGTCAAGATTTTTTAAACATATTCGAGAGAAAGATTATAGAAAACATTGATAAATTT
>ERZ651768.2477-NODE-2477-length-12796-cov-5.781351_pt1 | contig 12796 bp, 10 predicted proteins | sample MGYA00514754_ERZ651768 | MGnify/ENA metagenome assembly ERZ651768 | reverse complement strand
TATTTTGATATCACTTTGAACTAATGCTTCATACTTTTCACGACTCATCGATAATAACCAATCGATTCTATCTATTCCCAACCAAATTAATACCTCTGGCATTAATTCTTGAACTCTTACATCTCGCTCACCAGCAATATTTTCTGTATGTTGAAAATATGTTGCTGAACAATCTCCTCCTTCTTGTCTTTTACGAGCATTATAAACTCTATATTTTACCACTTCATCTAGAGCTCTTCCTTCTTTTCTGAAATATACAATAATTCCTACACCGTTTCGTTGAGCACACTCGACACAACATTTCATCGCATATGTGAGGTACGGGCGGCATGTACATATGTCTGTTCCAAAAACATCAGAACCATTACATTCATCATGAACTCTAACAGAAACTTCTGCCATTGGATCAGATACTTTTTTTATATCACCAAAAATATAAACAGTCATTCCTCCGATATTAGGCAAAAAAACATTGTAATTTTTATCAAAAATTTTTTCATTATTCGTAGATTTATAAATTGCTTTCCGCAAATCGTCTTCACTCATATCTAATTTTTTTGACAATTTTTTAATATTCCATGTATATTGAACGGCTATTTTTGTTACGTTTATTCCACCATCAGAATCAACAATAACACCATCTTTGAATAATTTTCCATCTAATTCAGGAATATTCAATGTAGCAGTAGTACAAGCCATTGTTGGAATTTCTGCTGTCAAACCTAATGGATTAATTGATGAAATATCATTCCATTTTTTACGTGTTAATGGATTATTTAAATGTTCTAAAAGATTTTCATTTAAATATTCAGTCTCTTTTAATCTATTATATTTCAAAATATCTTTATTTTTCCTTACTTCTGCTAAACAACGATAAAGCGAATAAGCACCGCCATAAGTTCCTAAATATTTCCCCGAGTTAATTTCACTATTAAGCTTCTCGTATTCATTCATTGAATTTTATATAATATCAATTATGACATAATTGTTATTACATTTATTATTTGAAGTAACTTTCCAATATATTAGAATTAATTTTATAACATATAAAACATAATGCGGTATAATGACTTGTTATATCGTCATCTACTATTTTACCCTCTTTAGATAATTTTTCAGATTCAATTACAAAATGTTTTTTAAATTCATCAAAATCATTAGTTATTTCCATATATTTATTCATTAATTCAAATTGCCATTTTTCTTTTTCATTAAATTTTTTATTTAGCATATTCATCATGCTAGTAGTTACATTTGATTCATTGTATGTTTCTTTCATTTGCTTAACATCGTAACCAACAGAATTGATTTGTGTTTCCATTTTATTTGTTAATTCTGAGATTTTATTTTCATAATCATCAATAATATCTGTAAGTGTTTTAACTTTTTTTTCTAATTCATATATTTTTGATCTATCAGTAATAGAATCTCTTTCGCATACGGCTAATCTATTATCATATGCGTTTAACATAGTTTCTAATTCTACCATACTTTCCTCCATTCTGTGATATGGTTGAGGTCGTCTTGAAAATAAATTACCCATTATATTATTGTTTTATATTCAATAATAAAATGATATTTTTATATTAAAAAAATGTTAGATATCCAGTATATTCATTCTATTAAATCTATTTGTAATAAAATGATATTCAATTATTTGAATATAAAAATAATAATTAATTAATTTATTAAAATTGATTAATAAATATATTAATTATCAAAAATTAAAATGGGAAAAACTTATCAATCTGGAAAATATTTGAACGGGAAATAATTGACAATTGATAAATAATGATTCCGTATTTATTAATTACTGAAAAAGAATTTAAAAAATTAATTACTTTCAAATATTCTTATAAAAGGTATATATTTACTTTATTATGGTATGCGGTATTAGGTCTGGGTATTTATTATAATAAATATATAATACCTGATTTTGGATTTATAAATTATTATTGGATAAATATTTTAGTATTTATGGTTTTATTTATATTTTTATCAAGGGGATTATTAACATCCGTTCCAAATAATTCAGTAACTGATAAAGAAATAGATGAAGAATTTAAAAATAAAATAGCTGTAATAATAGCTTGTCATAATAGTGAAGATGTATTACCTTATACATTAGAGGCTGCTTTAAAACATTTTTCGGGGGAGGCAATATATATTGCTGATAATAATAAAGTTCTACCTATTGAAAATATTAGTAACCAAATATGTGAAAAATATGGTGTTAATTATATTTATACACAAGTTTCTAATAAAACATTGGCTCTGAGAAATACTGTAAATTATATAGATAATAAATATGAATATTTAATTTCAATGGATGATGATACATTATTTCCAGAAAAATTTTATATTAATCAAAATATTTTTAATGACGAAAAGATAGGATGTATTGGTTTTGGAATTAGAATTAAAAATAAAAAGAACATCATTGAACGATGTGTAGATATAGAATATAAATTATATTCTTATAGTTGTTTTTCAAGAAATTTTGGTTCAACGGATTTTGGTGTAGGAATAGCTTACATGATGAAAAAAAATTTATTTAAAAAATGTATTGACATCAATCCTTGTGATGGTAGATTACCATTTGGTGAAGATGGAATACAAGGTATTATATGTAGACAAAATGGATATATTATATTACAGGATTTAAATAATTTCTTTTTAACATATTGTCCTAATAAATTATTTACTTGTGGAAAAAGTAAAGTGATATCTGGTTATGATGCTGGAACATTATGGAAACAACGTCCTTTGCGGTGGTATCGTTCTGGAACAGTTAGATTGGTATTAGAATTAAGTACAATATTTAACTTCAATGTTAAAAGAAAGGACGATAATATAATAGTTGGTTTATTAAGAAATATTTATTATAGATGTTGGAAATTATTAGAGGCATTAATGATTTTTATTATAATTAGTTTTCCATATATTTTGTATCAGAATATCTCAATTACTGATTATTCAAGATTAGGAAATTTTTTAATATTATATTCTTTATTTCCAATAATATTGTCATTAAATATGCTGATGTGTAAATTTAAGTTTAGAAATAAGAAAGATTTAAAGATAGATTATACTATGTTATTAGTATATCCATTATTTATGAAAATTAAGTTTTTAATGAATGTTTTTGGATTTTTAAGTTGCATAGTATTTTTCATTCCATTTGAAACATATTTTGGATTTTATAATTTAAGGAATTATACATTTAAAGAAGAAGATAAAAGCATTAAATCACCAACATTAGATGAGATTGATATGGAAGAAATAGATAAAGTTGAAATTAGTATAATTGACAATGGTGATAATAAACATTATGAAATTAGTATAATTGACAATGGTGATAATTTGGTATAATTGACGATAATGAATGAATTATACAATGTTAGATATTCAATTTAAATCTTTGAATATTGGACTGGTTATCTAATATATTTTTTTATTTTTTCATATATTGATAACTATTTTAAAGGTAATGAAAATAATTTTTATTAATAAAACGAAATGCTTCATCAATTTCGGTGTTTTTCCAACCTTTCATATCTTGATAACTATTTTTAATAGTATTGAAAATAACTTTCAAGTGAATGCCTTTTTCAAAATTATATAAATTTTTAATTAGTCTAATAATATTTTCAACATTATTAGACGGTAAGCAATCTTTAAGATATAATTCAGCCAATTCACTTATAGCGTCATTAACATCATCTTCAATTTTTTCACCTTGTCCATAATTAATATTTTTTTCAATCTGGTTTCCTAATTTTTTACAAATTTCATGTTCTTCCCAAGTAATCGATTGAATTGAATCTGATTCTCTTAAATCTTTAGAAAAATCATATTCATAATCTCCATCATATCTTTCTGTCATTATATTCCATAACCAAGAATAATTAATCTTAGTACCTACTAAGCCCCACCTAATATCTTTGTTTACAACATCTTCTTTTAATTTATCATTTTCTAATTCTAATTCTGCGATTTTTTTTTTTAATTCATCAATTTCATATAATTCTGTTGTCATTTTTGTGAAAAATTCAAATTTTAACTCGTTTTAAATTTTAATTATTATAATATTAAATAAATATCGTAATAATCAATTTTTTATTATAATTTAATATCCAGTATATTACATTAATCTATTTATGTAGAAACAAATTTTTTCATAAAATCACATAATCTCTCACAGGATTTAATTGTTTGAGAATTATATATTGAAATTCTCAATCCTCCTAAACTTCTATGTCCTTTTAATCCTATAAAATTTTCTTTTAATGAATCTTCTACAAATTTCTTTTCCAATTGTTTATTACCAGATTCACTAATTAGTAAACGGATATTCATTTTAGAACGATATCTAATATCTACTGGACAATGATAGTATGAAGGATGACAATTATTGATTAAATTATAAAATATATTTGAGCGTTTTTGTTTCCTTTTTGACATCTCCTCTAATCCACCTTCATTTAAAATCCATTGAGCGACTAGACCGACCACATATATGTTGAAACACGGAGGTGTATTATAAGCTGAATTTTTTTCAGCCATTACTGTATAATTTAACATAGTTGGACAAAATTTATTAAAATTATTTAATAAATCTTTTCTTACAATAACAATTGTTACACCCGCAGGCCCTAAGTTTTTTTGAGCTCCTGCAAATATTATTCCAAATTTACTTACATCAATTGGTTCTGATAAAAAACAAGATGAAAAATCTCCTACTAATGGTACATCGTTATATCCTTCTGGAATATCTTGAAATTCAACACCATGTATTGTTTCATTAGCACAATAGTATAAAAAACTTGCTTTTTTATTTAATTTCCAATCTTCTTTATCGCCAATTGTTGTATAATTTGTATCCTTTCCAGACCATACTACATTAACATCAATATATTTAGAAATTTCTTTAGATGCTTTTTCAGACCAGCTTCCAGTTATTAATACATCACAAGTATCTTTTTCAAAATTATTACATAAATTTAATGGAATAGCAGAAAATTGACTGGATGCTCCTCCTTGCATAAATAATATTTCATAATTTGATGGAATTTTTAATAAAGTTTGTAAAGTTTTTTTAGTATTTATTAAAATTTTATTAAATTTTTTGGAACGATGGCTTGTTTCTAAGATACTTATTCCAGTATTATCATAGTTTAATAAATCTTTTTGAACTTTTTTCAAAACATCCAGAGGCAAAATTGCTGGTCCAGCATTAAAATTATCAATTGTTCGTTCAGTTATCATTTTATTTATAAATTAAGTGTTTTTATTTAATAATTTAAATATATTAATTTAATATATTAAACTAATTCAAATAAATGGTATTAGTCGATGAAATTAAAGTTAAAAAAGCAAGAGTATTGAGAGAATTAAAAAATTTAAAATGGAAAATGGTTCAAAGTAATGAAAAGGGAATTGATTATATTCAAAATATATCAAAAAAAAAAAAATCTAGTATTCAAAAAAATATTGATAAAAAAATAGCATATATTGATAAAATACAAAATGAGATTAAAAAACAAAAAGACAAAATAAAAAAAATTAATAATTATGTTAATGATAGAGTAAAGTTGCTTAAAAATAAAGAATTGATTAAATGTTCTATTTGTTTAGATGATATTAATAAGAATTCGATAAGTTTAACTAAATGTGGTCATTTATATTGTTATGAATGTTTGAAAACAGCTCTATGTATTGATACTCGCTGTCCCCAATGTCGCAAGACATTATGTGAAAGTGATATAATTTTAATACATTACAATGATACTGGTAATTACAACATATTAGACAAAGAAACTTCATCATCTCTGGATAATGATGACAATATTGCGTATATACAACGTTTAATTAGAAGAGGGGTTAGAAGAGGTGATTATAGTCATCTTCTTAGAACTTCTAGAAATTCTAGAAGTACTAGAAGTATTGAAGGTCTTCATAATATTAATGAAACTAATTTACGTAGAATTCGTTTATCACATCTTACTGAAATTGAAATACAAAATAATCTTTTAAGACGAACAATTCGTAATTATGATAATGATTTATCATTATTAGAAAATAATTTAAATACGAGGATAAATATGTCATCTGTGCAAAATCTATTACGAGATATTCATTTAGAACAGATCTATAGTGTGGTAAATACTTATTCTATTGATAGAAGAATATATTTAAATTCCGTTTCACAACGAGATGTAATTATTCAAACTCAAAAAAATTTAATTAATTCATTGAAAACTCATGTAAATTGTTTGAATGAATGTATAAATATTCAAACATCTTTAATAGAGAATTCAGATAATTAAAAAAAAAAAAATTAAAATAAAGAATTGATTTATTTATTTATTTATAATCAAATAATTACTAATATGGAATTAACTGACTATTTGTGGATACCAATTCTATGTACTTTTGCTTCTTTTTTTACATCTTGGGGCATTGGTGCGAATGATTGTGCGAATTCTTTTGCTACATCTGTTGGAGCAAAAGTTTTAACATTACGACAAGCAGTATTAGTAGCGGCAATATTTGAATTTACCGGAGCATTTTTAATGGGCTCTCATGTTACAGACACTGTTAGGAAAAAAATAGTAGATAATAGTACTTTTGAAAATGCTCCCGAAGAGCTTATGTGGGGAATGCTTTGTTCTGTTTTTGCTGCTGGAATTTGGTTATGTATTGCTACAAAATTTAAATTACCAGTTTCAACTACACATTCTATTGTTGGGGCAATAGTTGGCTTTGGTTTAGCAGCGAAAGGTGATTCTGTAGTTGACTGGACTACAATCGTTGAAATAGTAATTTCTTGGGTACTTTCTCCAGTTTTATCTGGAATATTTGCTGCTTTGATTTTTTTATTTATAAAATATGCCGCTTTAATTAGGGAAACTCCTGTAGAAAATCTTTATAAAATTTATCCTATTCTAATATTTTGTTTATTTTTTATTAATGCTCTTTTTATTATTTATAAAGGAACACCTGCCCTAAGTTTAGATGATACACCATTATGGCTAAGTATGGTATGTTCTATTAGTATTGGTATCGGTTGTGCTTTGATTGGGCAATTTATTGGAATACCTTTTATAAAGAAAAGAATTGAAGTATGGCTTATTAATCGTGAAAATCAGAGAAATGATCCAGAACAACAAGAAATAGAATTAAGTTTTGGGGAACAATTTACAAACAAATCTCGTGAAATTGTATATAATAATGAATTTAATCGTATAGATAATTTTAAAAAAATTGATTCTGATTTACAAGAATTAATTCAGATAGATCATTCTGAACAAATTGAAAAACGTCATACAACTGCTGCTGTATATGATGAAACATCAGAAAAATTATGTTCATATTTACAAGTAATTACTGCTTGTTTTGCTTCATTTGCTCACGGTTCAAATGATGTAGCAAATTCAATTGCTCCATTGGCTGCTTGTTGGGCAATTTATAATGATGGTATTATTGATAGTAAAGTAACAGTTCCACTTTGGATTTTAGCCATGGGTGGAGTTGGTATTGTTATTGGTTTATCAACATGGGGATATAAAGTTATTGATAGAATTGGAAAAGAACTTACAAAAGTAACTCCATCTCGTGGATTTCCTATGGAAATGGGTCCAGCGATAACTGTTCTTCTTGCTAGTCGATTGGAAATACCTGTGTCAACTACACATTGTCAAATTGGTAGTGTTTTCGGTGTAGGTTTAATAGATGGTGTAAAAAATGTAGATTTCAATAGTTTAGGGAAAATTATATTATCTTGGATAGTTACTCTACCAGTAACTGGTGGAATTTCGGCTGGTTTATATTGTCTTGGTCATTATGCTCCTTAAATCACAGATTGTAAACATAGATAAACATAAACTTTTATTTATTATTAATATAATTTAACTTATGATTTCATATGGTTATGAAACATATAAAAGAAATTTTAAGAAATATAAAATTTTACGTAATCATGTTTCTGATGATATAGCTGAAATTATTGTTGGATATTCTTTCCAAGAATTTATTTCAAATAAAACGATAATTGAGACTTTTAAATTTTATCATTTTGAATCAATAATTGAAACTTATATAAGTAGTTATATTCGTGACCATTATGAATATAGGATTGAAAATTATATGAATTGGGATAATTTTATGCCATTATTATGGAAAGAACAGGAAAATTTTTTAGATTATTATTCTACTAGACCAACTGAATTAAATAATATTTTACATGTAAATACTGATACATCATTACAAAGTATTTTAGATAATTTAACAATTCAAATAACTATATCTGTTGAAAGAACTTTCAAACATTGGATAGATAATTGGTTAGATGGGAACCGAACACCTTTCAATTAAAATTGAATTTTAATTACCTTATTTAATTATAAAATGAATTCTCTTATTGATTTTAAGGAATTCGACAAAATAAATCATCATTTTGCAAAAGATATTAATAAAGTAATATATGATTTTTCAATTGATTATCCGTTAAATATTTTTCCTAAGATTATTGAATACTTTAGGAAAAATATTACATGTAAAACACATTTAGATTATAGAGATAAAACTGGAAATACTAGTATTATTACAATATTGATTGATATTGATGGTATTGAAGTTAAATTTTCAATTACATATGTATATGATGGAGGTGATTATTTTAATTTTAATGAATATATGACTGAAGAATTGTTTCTTATTTATAATGATTATCAAAAATTTATACAAAATGATTTGCCTTTTGAAAGAATATGTTGTTTAGATGATGGAATATCTAATCATGGATATCATCAAATTTGGAGTAATTTAACAAATATTTTTAATAAATTATATAAATTTAATGAAACTGATATTATTAATTTTCAAAATTTTATAGATAATAATATTTATGAAATTGTTGATTATAGATATAATTAAGGGACTTATATATAAAAATAATTTAATACAATTAAAATATTATTCAAAAGATGCATTTAAAATTAAGTGAATACCAAACAAAATTATTATACTCATTATTTTTCAAAAAGAAATCTAATTTTGTTGAAATCAATTCAACTACTAACTTTGAAGAACTAGTTATCAAAAATCCATGGTTATTGAGCAATAAATTAGTATGTAAGCCAGATCAATTTATTAAACGGAGAGGTAAATTGGGATTAGTTATATTAGATGCTGTTTGGGATGACGTTATTAATAAAATAAATGAATTAAGATTGCGAGGATTTCATACATTTATTGTTGAACAATTTTTCAAAATAGACCACGAATATTATATTTGTATTCAATCTCATGATAATTATGATGAAATTTTATTTTTTAAAGATGGTGGTGTAGATATTGGTGATGTTGATAAAAAAGCATCGAGATTTAAAATAAAGATAGATGAAATATCAGAAATTACAATATCTGATGATAATAGAATTAATACATTTATCAATACTTTGTACACATTTTATAAGTATTTTTATTTTACTTATTTAGAGATTAATCCTGTATGTTTAGTTGGAGATAGTTTAATTCCAGTTGATTTTGCGGCAAAAGTTGATAATACTTCTTTTTATTTATGGGATAAATCATTTCGAGATATTGTTGAACGGAATAATGAAGACCAAACATTAGAAGAAAAAAATATTGAGGAATTGGATAGTAAAACTGGTGCTTCATTAAAATTTAAACTAATTAATCCAAGAGGTTCTATTTGGACTCTTATTGCTGGTGGTGGTGCTTCTGTTGTATATACTGATGCTATTGTAAATTCTGGATATTTAAATGAATTAGCTAATTATGGTGAATATTCTGGTAATCCTACATCTGATTATGTAGAATTATATGTATCTAATGTTTTACAGGCAATGTTTAGATATAAAATTGATAAACCAAAAATATTATTTATTGGGGGTGGAATTGCTAATTTTACTGATATTAAGAAAACGTTTAGTGGTGTTGCTAATGCTATTAATAAATTTAAAGATGAATTTATTAGTCATAATGTATCTATTTATGTACGAAGAGGAGGCCCAAATTATAAAGAAGGATTAAGTTTATTAAAAAGTGTATGTGAAAAGAATAATATTTATTCGGAAATGTATGGACCAGAGAAATTTATTACAGATATTGTTAAGATAGCATTAAATGTTGATGAAAATTTGATAAATGAAGAAGAAAAAAATGATGAGATGCTTATTGATAATATTGCTATTGATATACCAATAAGAGAATATTATGGTAAGAAATTATTTAATAATCAAAGCACTTGTTTTATTTATGGTTGTCAATTTAAAGTCGGACAAAGAATGTTAGATTTTGATTATATGTCTAATCGTTCAAAACCATCTGTAGTAGCTTTTATTGACGCTACAAAAACAAGGAATATGAATACTAGTTTATTTTGGAAAAATAAAGAAATTTTGATTCCTATATTGAAATCTTTGGATCGAGCAGTTAAGAGATTTCCTAAAACTGAGTGGTTATTGAATTTTGCTTCATTTCGGTCTGCATATGATGTTACTATGAAAGCACTCAATAGTGAAACTATTGATAAAATTGCTATTATTGCAGAAGGTATTCCAGAAAATCAAACTCGTAAATTAATTCAAAAAGCACAAACTTTAAAAAAAGTTATTATTGGTCCAGCAACTGTTGGGGGAATCAAACCAGGAAATTTTAGAATAGGAAATACTGGTGGTTCGTTAGACAATCTTTATGAATCTAAATTATATCAAAATGGTTGTGTATCTTTTGTTACAAAATCTGGTGGATTATTAAATGAAATGTGTCGTATTATTTCTTTAAGTACAAATGGTGTTAATGAATGTGTTAGTATTGGGGGAGATAGATATCCTGGAAGTAATATGGTTGATCATGTATATCGTTTTCAAGATGACGAATCTGTTAAAATTATTTTAATATTAGGAGAAGTTGGTGGAAACCAAGAAATAATGGTTGCAAATTTAGTTAAAAAAGGTAAAATTACAAAACCTGTAATTGGTTGGTGTATTGGAACTTCGGCAACAGAATTTGAATTAAATATTCAATTTGGGCATGCTGGTGCTTCAGCAAATAATGATATTGAAACCGCAAAATTTAAAAATCAATATATGAAATGTTGTGGAATAAATGTTCCTAATACTTTTGAAGATTTACCAAAATTATTATCAAATATTTATCAAAGTGTTGGTGGAATTGGAATACAATCAAACTATACACCACCACCAATTCCATTAGATTATAAAAAGGCATTAAAGGAAGGAATTGTTAGAAGACCTTCAAGTTTTTTTTCTAGTATTTCAAATGAAACTGGGGATGAATTAGAATATAATGGGGTGCCTTTATCATCAATTGTTAATTCTGGTTCAAACATAGGACATGTTGTTGGATTACTTTGGTTTAAGAAAAATTTTAGTAAAAGATTAGCAAATTACATTGAATTAATTTTAATGTCAGTTGCTGATCATGGACCTTGTACATCGGGGTCTCAATCTACTATTATTGCGGCTCGTTCCGGAAGAGATATAGTTTCATCTGTATCGGCAGGTTTGTTAATGATATCAGATAGATTTGGTGGTGCTTTAAATAAGGCTGGAATATATTTTTATAATGCTGTTAAGGAAGGTTTAACTCCTTTAGAATTTGTTACTAAAATGTCAAAATCAAAAACATTAATTATGGGAATTGGACATCGTTATAAAAATGTAAATAATCCAGATAAAAGAGTTAGTATATTAAAGAAATATATTTTTGATAATTATGATAGAAGTGATTTAAAACATACCAAATTTGCATTAGATGTTGAAAAAATAACATTAGAAAAGAAAAATAATTTAATTTTAAATGTTGATGGATTTTTGAGTGCTTCGTTATTAGATGTTTTTATTGCCGAAGGAAATTTTTCTGTTGCCGAAATTGAAACAATTTTAGAACACGAATTATTAAATGGATTTTTTATTATGGCAAGAACATGTGGTCTAATTGGTCATTGGATTGATCAAAAAAGATTAAAACAGGGATTATATAGATGTGCTACATCAGATGTAACTTATTTAACATAATTAAAATCGATTAAAGATAATTTGATAATTAAGATAAATATAATGAAAATATTTACATCATCGTTTTTGCCCAATTCAGCGGCATCCACTGCGAATATTAATAATAAAGAATCTGTTATTGATATTAATAATGAAGAATCTGAAGAAAAATCATATTTTGAATTTCCTAGATTTTTTACAATTAGCGGAATAATGCACAGACAGAATAACCCCGAAAAGAACGTAATGAATGAATTACAGGCAAAAATCCGAGAAAAAGAAAATTTAGTTTCTCTTAAAAACCAAGTAAAAAGAAACCAACCATATGTAGTAATAACAGAAAATGAAAGAGCATTTTATACCAAATTAGTGAAAGAATTGGAAGATTTAAAGATAGAAAAAATGAAAATAGATAAGTTACCTAGGTATATAACGAAACTTGTTGGGCGGTCTTCGCCACCAGAAGTATTTCCGTATATAGTAATTGATGAATTAGAAAATTTAGAAACTAATATATCATATTTTATAGAAGAGAATCCAACATATTTTGTTACATATATGGGTCAAGATAGAGGACGAAATGTAACATATGAAAAATTCATGTTCCAGAAAAAATAATTAAAATCGATTAATTAATATCAAATGTAAATACTAACAAAAATTTAGCAAAATAACAAATGGCGTATTTATATCCAGCAAAAAGTTATACTCAATTTGAGATTTCAGGAAAAACAATTACAGTTATTGGT
>ERZ651768.2476-NODE-2476-length-12798-cov-3.750570_pt1 | contig 12798 bp, 8 predicted proteins | sample MGYA00514754_ERZ651768 | MGnify/ENA metagenome assembly ERZ651768 | reverse complement strand
GCTATGGTTCAGTGTACTTTGCTGCGGAAATGCTGGCGACACGTAATGAGACGCTCAATGGCAAAGTTTGCTTAGTCTCGGGTAGTGGTAACGTTGCGCAGCATACTGTCGAAAAACTACTGGAGCTTGGTGCTAAGCCTGTGACATTGTCCGATTCGAGTGGTTACATATATGACGAATCGGGTATCGACCAGGAAAGATTGAAGTTCGTGAAAGAGTTGAAGAACGTTAGACGTGGTCGGATTGGAGAGTATGCTGAAAACTATTCCAACGCCGTCTTTACCGCTGTCGATTCTTCGCTTGATCACAATCCCCTTTGGAATCACCGAGCCGATTGTGTGTTCCCAAGTGCAACGCAGAATGAAATCAAAGCTACAGATGCTGGCAACCTACTGCAGAATGGAGTCACTCTTGTATCTGAAGGTGCCAATATGCCGGTCACGCTTGAGGGTGTAAAACAGTTCCTTGACGCTAGAATTCTGTATGGGCCAGGGAAGGCTGCCAATGCGGGTGGCGTGGCGACCTCAGGACTTGAAATGACTCAAAACAGTCTCCGGACAAGTTGGACCCGCGAAGAAGTCGATGAGCGCTTGCAGAAAATTATGAAAGCGGTTCACAAGGCCTGCCATCAAACCGCGGAACATTTCGGCGATCCAGGTAATTACGTCATGGGTGCTAATATTGCCGGTTTCGTAAAGGTCGCCGACGCTATGCTAGATCAGGGTCTGGTATAGGCGCGAACTGAATTCGACAAATTTTTGAGCGCGTACTCTGGCCGGCCAGTGATGGAAGTTGGTTGTTCGGGGTGTCGTGTGGTGCGGTTCTTACTATGTCCGATACGCGACCGGACAATCCGTCGTTCAGTTCAGGGAGCAGGCTGCGTAGCTTTCAGGAAGTCGGACTATACCGCGTCAATAATATTCTTCTCGTTTCAACGCTTTACGATTCGTTTATTCTCGCTGAGGACGGTCGTCTTAGTGAGGTAATGCTCACCGAGTTTCTCGACCTCGATCTACATCACACCCCGCGTTTAACACGTGTTTCCACAGGTGCTGAGGCTCTAGCTCTGGTTGGCGACGAAAGCCGATACAACCTTGTTATAACGTCGCCACACGTCGGTGATATGAGCGCGAAGGAACTTGCGGGAGAAGTTGTAAAGGCAGGCTTGAAGACGCCGGTGATTGGCTTGGCTTACGACACGAGGGATCTGGACAGTTTTGCGCCAGCTTCTGTAGTTTCAACGGTCAACAAGGTCTTCGTGTGGCAAGGCGACGTTCGGATTCTACTGGCTATCGTAAAGTATGTTGAGGATCGGATGAACGTTGCTCGAGACACCGGCGAGTTGGGTGTCCAGGCGATCATCGTCATCGAAAATAGCCGCCGTTACTATTCATCTTTTCTACCTGTTATTTATACCGAACTCGTCCGTCATACGCAGAATCTGCTTCCTGACGGGATGAACCGGGCAGATAAGTTGATGCGTATTCAAGCTCGACCAAAAATTCTACTGTGCACCTCCTACGAGGAAGCCTGGGAGTTCTTCGAGCGATATCAGTCTGACGTACTTGGGGTGATCTCCGATGTTGCATTTCCGAGGGGCGGTGTAATTGATTCTGAGGCTGGATTTCAGTTTGTGGAACAAGTTCGCGCGCTTCAGCCAGACGTGCCAATCATGTTGCAATCTGGCTCTGGCTCTTCGGATCACGTGTTACGAGCCAAAGCCGCGAACGTCTCTTACGTGCGGAAGGAGTCTCCGTTTTTATTAAACAATCTGCGCGAGTTTATGACGGAAGGTTTCGGCTTTGGTGACTTCATTTTCCGTCGACCGGATGGTTCGATCGTGTCAGTGGCGAAGGATCTTCGCCAACTTGAAACGCAACTGCGGGAGGCACCCGCCGAGAGTGTGGCGTTTCACGGTGCAAGAAACCATTTTTCGCGGTGGTTGAAGGCACGTACCGAATTTGACCTCGCGCACTTCCTGCGACCCCGTAAACTTTCCGATTATGAAACGGTAGAGGGTTTACGAGATGTATTGGTCCAAGCAATCCATGACTACAACGAGCAGCGGCACCGTGGCATTGTGGCCGATTTTGCTCGTGATCATTTTGATCCGTTACGAAGCTTCGGACGGATCGGTGCCGGGTCACTCGGTGGAAAGGGCCGGGGGCTGGCCTTCGCCAATGCACTGCTTGCTGATGAACATCTTGAATCGAGATTTCCGGGAATCCGCATTAGCGTGCCACCGTCCGTTGTTCTGGCGACAGAAGTCTTCGATCAATTCCTTGAAGCGAACGAGTTACGAGACTTCGCCATCGAGTGCGACGATGATGATGCATTAGTCGAGCGCTTCCGATCTGCTGGGTTTCCGGCGACAATTCAGCAGCAGTTGGCCGACCTTGCTCAGTTGATGAACTATCCGCTGGCCGTCCGATCATCGAGTCTACTGGAAGACTCGCCTTACCAGCCATTCGCGGGCGTCTACGAGACCGTAATGTTGCCAAACGACGAACCTGATCGAGTTCGTCGGCTGCTTGATGCAGTGAAAGCCGTGTACCTCTCGATGTTCCGCCAGAGTTCGAAACAGTATTTGAATGCGTCGCCATATCGTCTTGAAGAAGAGAAGATGGCGGTGGTTATCCAGAAGCTGACGGGTGTCCGCCACGCTAATCGTTTCTATCCGGACATCGCCGGTGTAGCTCGGTCACACAATTTCTATCCGATCGCGCCGATCGCCGCGGAGGACGGCATTGCGGCCGTTGCGTTAGGTTTTGGCGCCACCGTGGTCGATGGAGAAGCCTGCTTTCGCTTCTCTCCAGCGTATCCTCAGCAGGTCGTGCAGTTTTCCTCGGTTGATGACATGTTGCGTAACTCGCAGCGGTCGTTCTACGCACTTCAGCTCGGACAGCGTGAAGCCCTCGAGCCGGAGAGTTCACGTACAAAACTGCAACAAATAGAGTTAGATGTCGCTGAGCGGGATGGGAGCCTCCAGTTTGTTGGCTCGACCTTCTCGCCGGATAACGACACGATCTATGATGACATTGCCCGACCAGGTGTCCGGCTCGTGAGTTTTGCTCCGATCTTGAAGCACAAGGTGTTCCCTTTGGCGCCGCTCCTACAGGCGTTGCTCGAGGTCGGTAGACGTTCCACCGGTGGCCCGGTGGAGATAGAATTCGCCTGTAATTTACAGTCCTCTGATGAACAACCACCGGAGTTTGCGTTTTTACAGCTTCGACCTTTAGCGTTGTCGCGCGAATTTAGCGAACTGGAATTAGGTGACGTTGAGCACGAAGAGTTGGTGTGCGCGAGTGATGCGGTGCTCGGGCATGGGCTGATTAAAGATGTTTGTGACCTGGTTGTGGTCAATTCGCAGAACTTCGATCGATCAAAGACGAGAGATGTTGCAGAGGAGCTAATGCGATTCAATGCGGACCTTGTGGATAAGGAAACGCCTTACATTCTTCTGGGGTTTGGCCGATGGGGTTCTAGAAACCCACATCTAGGAATCCCAGTGAGATGGGATCAGATTTCTGGCGCCCGCATCATTGTGGAAGCGGGATTTGAGGACATGGCCATTACGCCATCGCAGGGTTCCCATTTCTTTCAGAACATCACGGCAAGCCAGATTGGCTACTTCACGGTCAATCCGCAGGCGGGTGAGGGTTTCATCAACTGGGAGTGGCTGTCGGCGCAACCGTCAACGACTGAGTTGCGCTATGTCCGCCACATTCGGTGTCAGTCACCAATCGTTGTCAAGATGAACGGTCAGAAACACAGCGGTGTCATCCTGAAGCCGGCGCGTTGAGTCTGATGGATATTATTATGCGTATGCCTAAGAACCGGCCCCAGCGTTCGATAGCTAACCGTTCCAGGCGTGTGTTCCACTGAACCCAAGATGTCCGAGGGCATTCCATCTGCTTCGAAGATGCAACGTCCGGAGCACTTTCGTACGATTTCCGGTGCGCCGATCGAGCTGGTATATGGCCCGTCACACATTGCGGCGGTTGATTATGCCCGTGATCTGAACGACCCGGGTCAATTCCCGTACACTCGTGGAATTCATCAGAATGGTTACGTCGGCAAGATGTGGACGATGCGTCAGTTCGCCGGCTTCAGTGCGCCTGAAGAGACGAATGAGCGTTACCGACAATTACTTGCAGCTGGTGGCACCGGGTTAAGCGTGGCATTCGACTTGCCAACGCTCATGGGGCGAGACCCTGATCATCCGTTGTCGCTAGGCGAAGTTGGTAAATGTGGCGTCAGCGTTGCTTCGTTGGCTGACATGGAACGTCTATTCGACAATATTCCACTGTCTACGATCACAACGTCGATGACGATCAACTCGCCTGCGGCTATGCTCCTGGCAATGTACTTAGTGGTCGCTGAACAGCAGGGTGTGGACTGGCGGGAAATTTCCGGCACAATTCAGAACGACATTCTCAAAGAGTACATTGCACAGAAGGAGTACATTTACCCGCCGGGCCCGTCGATGCGACTCGTCACCGATGTCTTTGCTTTTTGCGGTGAGCACGTGCCGAGGTGGAACACAATCTCGGTGAGTGGTTACCACATTCGCGAGGCCGGGTCGACGGCACTTCAAGAACTTGCCTTCACGTTACGGAACGGCATCGAGTATGTACAGCATGGAGTTGATGCTGGTCTTGACCCGGATAAATTCGCACCTCGGATGTCCTTTTTCTTCAACGCTCACAATGAGTTTTTCGAGGAGATCGCCAAGTATCGTGCGGCTCGCAAGCTTTGGAGCCACGTGATGCGGGACCGATTTGGCGCCCGCGACGAGCGCTCATGGAAGCTTCGCTTCCACGCCCAGACAGCAGGAGTATCACTTACGGCCCAGCAGCCCAGAAATAATGTCGTTCGAACAGCCGTTCAGGCACTTGCTGCCGTACTGGGCGGAGCAAATTCGTTGCATACCAATTCGCTAGACGAAGCCCTCGCGTTACCCACCGTGGAGGCGGCAACCCTAGCGCTGCGCACGCAACAGATCATCGCTCATGAGAGTGGGGTAACCGGCACCGTTGACCCGTTAGGGGGCTCGTACTTTCTCGAGAAGCTCACCACTGATATGGAAGCGGGCGCTGTTGAGTACTTTCAAACCATTGATGATCTCGGCGGTATGGTTGAGGCGATTGAGCAAGGTTATCCGCAGAGGGAAATCGCCGAGAGCGCTTATCGGTTCCAGAAGCAAGTGGAGCTTGGCGAGCGAGACATAGTCGGAGTGAATGTGCATGGAGATAACGAGGAGCTTGGCGTCGAGACGCTATACATCAATGAAGACGTTTCTGAGCGGCAAATTGCGAAACTAAATGCCCTGAGGCGCACTCGGGATACGAATAGGGTGGCGCGCTCACTCGCAGCGATACGCGAGGTTGCGCTCGGCAAGACTAACCTCATGCCTTCACTGCTTGAGGCGGTCAGGGCCTACGCGACCCTCGGTGAGATATGTGATGCACTCAGAGACGCCTGGGGTGAGTATGAGGAAACCCCGACGATCTAGGCGGGTTGCCTATCATGCGGAATATTCGCGTCGTCATCGCTAAGCCAGGACTCGACGGGCACGATCGTGGAGCCAAAGTCATCGCCAGAGCACTTCGTGACGCTGGTATGGAGGTGATTTATACCGGACTCCGCCAGACGCCAGAACAAATTGTTGGTGCGGCACTACAGGAAGATGCTGATGTGATCGGACTCTCAATCCTGTCGGGAGCGCATAATCATATCTGTCCGCGGGTCATCGAGTTGTTACGGGCGAAGGACATCACGGATGTGCTCGTGGTCGTTGGTGGAATCATTCCTAATGTCGATGTGCCGAAGCTTAATGAAATTGGTATTACCGGTATTTTCCCACCTGGAACTTCGATGCAGGCCATCGTTGAATTTATTCGGCAACACGTTCGGCCCACCGCATCGGCCCGCTGACTCAGACTTTTGTGGTTGAAGTACCTTCACTTCGACGCCCGGCGGAGGCCAGGGCCTGATACGATCAACGCCGTCTATGCCCAAGGTATTACTGTCCAAGATATTTGAACATCGCCAAGTCGATCCCAAGTGGTATGCGTTCTGGGAATCGATTGGGGCATTTCGCGCCATGCCCGAATCGGATCGTCCGCCGTTCAGCATGGTACTGCCTCCCCCGAATGTGACTGGCCAGCTTCATATTGGCCATGCCTTAAACCAGACTTTGCCAGACATCATCGCCAGGTGGCGACGAATGCACGGAGATGATGTGTTGTGGCTGCCGGGGACCGACCATGCGGGTATTGCGACCCAGAATGTTGTAGAGGGACAACTCGCAATGGAGGGTAAATCTCGACACGACCTCGGGCGTGAGGCATTTGAAGAGCGCGTCTGGGATTGGGCGCGCAAGAGCAAGGAGACGATTATTGCTCAGATGCGCACCTTGGGTTCATCAGTTGACTGGAGTCGCGAACGGTTCACTCTCGATCAGAATTTGTCACGTGCCGTTCGGCGCGTATTCGTTGCGCTTTATAAGGAAGGTTTAATTTATCGAGGTAAGTACATCGTCAATTGGTGCTCACGTTGTCGTACGGCGTTATCTGATTTAGAGGTCGTTCACCGAAATACGACTGGCAAGCTGTACTACATTCAGTACCGTTACGTTGGTCGCGACGGTGCTGTCACCGTGGCAACCACGCGTCCAGAGACGATGCTGGGTGATGTTGCTGTAGCGGTTCATCCAGACGACGAGCGGTATCGATCTGAAGTTGGAAGCTGTTTGCGACTGCCGCTACTAGATCGCGAGCTTCCGATCATTGCCGATGCGGTCGTCGACCAGGAGTTTGGAACTGGTGCTGTTAAGGTGACTCCTGCACATGATCACAACGATTTCGCTATAGGTCAGCGTCACGATCTTCCGCAAGTGTCAGTAATCAACGAAGACGGCCGAATGACCGATACGACTGGACCTTTTACCGGCTTAAAGGTCCTAGAGGCTCGTGGTGCAGTGCTCGATAGTTTGGAACGTGAGGGTGCGCTCATCGAGGTCAAGGATCACGAGCATGCCGTGGGCCACTGCCAACGATGTAGTACGGTCGTCGAGCCTCTCGTGTCGACGCAGTGGTTCGTACGCATCGGCCCACTGGCTAAGCCTGCCATCGATGTTGTACGAGAGGGAAAGATTACGTTTGTTCCTGAGCACTGGACGAAGACTTATTTTGAGTGGATGTCAAATATCCACGACTGGTGTATCTCAAGACAACTCTGGTGGGGTCACCGCATCCCTGCGTGGTATTGCAATTCGTGCGACCAGATCGTGGTCGCAGAAGAGGCCCCAGGGATGTGTGAGTGCGGTGGTTCACTTCAACAGGATACGGATGTTTTGGATACCTGGTTCAGCTCAGGGCTCTGGCCTTTCAGTACGATGGGGTGGCCGGACAGGACGATCGATCTTGAGCGGTACTATCCCACAACCCTCATGCTTACCGGTCTCGACATTATCTTTTTCTGGGTTGCACGAATGATCATGTTTGGGTTGAAGTTCGGGCAAGAAGTGCCGTTCAAGACGGTCTACATTACTTCACTCGTACGAGATGCTCATGGGCAAAAGATGAGTAAGTCTAAGGGCAACGTTGTGAACCCTCTTGAACTTATGGATGAGATCGGTGCTGATGCGTTGCGATTTACTCTGACGGCACTCGCATCACCCAGCATGGACATTTCACTGTCCGAGGGCCGTCTGCGAGGTTCCCGGCAGTTTATTAACAAGTTGTGGAACGCTTCACGTTTTGTCCTAATGCAGGTCCAAGAGGGTGAGGTCAGGTCAAATCCCCCTGCACGCCCATCGAAACTCGTGCACCGATGGATTTTACATCGCGTCAGCGAGCTAAGTGCTGAAGTTGGTGAAGCACTGGAAACGTTCCGTTTTGACGTTGCGGCTGATCGGCTATATCACTTTTTCTGGCACGAGTACGCGGACTGGTACATTGAATTAGTCAAACCTTCTCTCCAAGAAACTGGTCCAGAGCGTGAGATCGCTATTTCTGTTTTACTGGAGGTTCACGACCGGACCTTAAGGCTTTTCCATCCAATCATTCCGTTTATAACGGAGGAAGTTTGGCAGCAGTTACCACAGCGACCAGGCGATGGCCGTTCCCACGATAGCCAGCACCAAACACTGACACTCGCCGCGTTTCCTGGTCCGGAAGCCAAGTGGAAAGATGACGCGGCTGCAGCCGAGATGACCTTAATCCAGGAGGTTATCACTGCAATCCGCATCGTTCGAGCTGAGTGGGGAGTGCCACCCGCACGGAAAATCAAGGTTTTTATTGAGGGTGCGGACAAGCTGTCACAGCGGATTCTTGATGCTTGCCAAGATCATCTTGTCAGACTCGCCGGGCTTGAGGAGGTAAAGTTTCAAGATCGCGTAGAACGTCACCCGGAAACTGTGGTTCGGGTTGTCAGAGACCTTCAGGTACATGTCCCGCTTTCCGGTATCGTTAATCGTCAGGACGAAGCTAATCGTGTTGCGAAGGAACTTTTGAAGATCGAAAAACAGCATACCGCAGACCAAAGTAAGCTAGCGAATCCCAAGTTCAGGGAGCGCGCAGCGCCAGAGGTGGTGGCTGATACTGCGGCACGTGTCCAGGGTCTGATTAAGCAGCGTGAGAAGCTCAAACGCCTTCTGGAGGAGCTTTCCCGGTAATGACTGAAGCAATGGAGCCGGTAGTCTACCGGAAGCTCGTCCAACGCGCTCTGAAAGAAGATCTCGGTACTGGTGACATTACGAGCGAAGCAGTCGTGGAAACTACCAGTTGGGCCAAAGGCTGCATCCTCTCAAGATCTACGTGCATTGTGGCCGGACTTGAGGTCGTAACTGAAGTATTCAGGCAGGTAGATTCTCGTATCAAGCTGGCGTGCCAGCGTTCTGACGGCGACAGCTGTGTCGCTGGGGAGGTTGTAGCTAATTTATCAGGAGCTGCGCGATCGATTTTGGCTGGCGAGCGTACGGCGCTGAATTTTCTACAACGTCTGTCTGGTATTGCGACCCTTACGCGGGCGTTTGTCGATGCGAGTGCGGGTGTATTGACGGTGTTAGACACACGTAAGACGACTCCGATGTTGCGGAGGCTGGAAAAATACGCTGTACGGGTAGGAGGTGGGTCTAATCACCGCTTCGCGCTGGATGACGGGATATTGATCAAGGACAACCATATTGTCCTTGCCGGGGGCGTGGCGGTAGCGATAGAGCTATTACGGGATGCCAAGCTTGGTAAGCCGATTGAAGTCGAGGTTGAAAGCGTCGCGGAGGCCGACGACGCTCTGGAGGCAGGTGCCGATAGGCTGCTCGTGGATAACATGACGGATGCCGATGTCCGCGAAGTGGTGCGCCGTAGTCGGGGCCGAGCCAAGATCGAGATCTCAGGAGGCGTGACGTTGAAAAGGATGCCAGGCCTGGTTGCAACGGGGGCAGACTACGTCTCGGTCGGTGCACTAACGCATTCAGCGCCGTCGGTTGACTTTAGTCTTGATCTTGAGCGGTCAGATCATTGAGTAACTACGGTCTACCGGTGCCAATGGAAGATGCGTTTAGAAAACACAGGGAACGGCTCGGATGTTTTGTGGGGCGAGTTACCTACCTGAAAGAAACCGGATCAACAAACGATAAGGCGATCGAGCTTGCTCTGGCCGGTGCACCAGAGGGCACGACCGTGGTTGCTGGTGCCCAGACCGCTGGGAGAGGTCGCCGCGGACGTTCTTGGTTGTCTCCTCGAGGCACCGGCCTCTACGCTTCGGTCGTGTTCCGACCTCCACTATTGTCTCCGGTGTTGACGCTGATGAGCGGCGTCGCGTTGGTCGAAGCGATACGCTGTCGGGTAGGGCTTGCAGTGGTGCTCAAATGGCCGAATGACTTAATAGTGAAGCGAGGTGTTAATAGGAAGCTCGGTGGTATTCTTGCCGAAGCGGGAGCCTCGCCGACTGGTGTTGACTACGTCGTGGTTGGGTTTGGTATTAACCTACTAGCGGCGTCGAATCTGTCAGCACTGTCTGACACGGCTACTTCAATCGAGTCTGAGTGTGGCGAAGTCATCCCCTTGGCAGACCTCCTAGTTGAAGTTTTAGCTGCCTTGGCGGTTTGGCGAGCGAGGATGGTCGATGGCCAGATGAATGCTATCCTGAATCGTTGGCGCACACTGTCCCCGTCGAGCATTGCTTCCACCGTCGAATTGGATGGATCGTCTGGAGTGCGGCGTGGCACGACTGCTGGCATCGATACTGACGGAGCGTTGTTGGTACGCGTCAATGGAACGACCGAACGGGTTGTCTCTGGTGAAGTGCGCTGGGTTTGAGGCTCACCCGAAGGCCATTCTGCTAAGGAACGATATGTCATGCTCCTAACGGTTGACGTGGGCAATACGAATCTCGTGTTTGGGGCCTTCAAAGGTGAAATGCTCGCCCAAAGTTGGCGTCTCGCCACGTTGCGGGAGCGCACTGCGGACGAGCTCGGTATTCTTGTGAGCGATCTCTTTCAAGCGCGCGGCCTCGATAAAGCAGAGATTGACGGCGTGATCATGGCATCGGTTGTTCCGCCCCTTACCGGCACAATGTCCGAGATGATCATGCGCTACTTCGATCTCCAAACCAAGATCGTCGATCCAGCTGAGGACGCCGCACACGCAGGTATGCCTATACGCTACGACCGGCCGAGCGAAGTGGGCGCCGACCGATTTGTCAACGGTATCGCTGCCTATGAGCGCTTCGGACGTGCGGACGGTAGGCCGGTTATCATCGTCGACTTTGGCACTGCTACGACGTTCGATTGCATCTCCTCGCGTGGCGAATATCTTGGCGGTGTCATTTGTCCAGGTGTTCACATTTCAGCTGATGCGTTATTTCAACGTGCAGCGCAGCTTCCGCGCGTCGATGTTTGCAAACCCAAGTGCGTCATTGGGCAAACGACGGTCGAGTCTATGCAGTCAGGTTTATTCTACGGACATGTTGCGATGGTCGAGGGTATCGAGGCTCGACTACGCAATGAGCTTGAGCCTACGTCTGGTGAGGGCACGCCGATTTGTGTGGCGACTGGAGGAATGGCCGCCGTCGTTGCTGAGCAAACTTTGGTTATAGAGGCAGTCGTGCCAGAACTCACCTTGCATGGTCTCCGGATCGTCTGGGAACGCCTTCTTACCAAGAAGTCGACGTGAGTGACTACGCCGAATACTGTCGGGCTGTTGAAACTTACCTCTGTAAGAAGAACCGAGGTCACCTTATCCGCTTGGTCGGTCCAGCATTTGAGCTCGTACGTCGCTGGGCTGAACAGGGCTTACCGCTCAAAATAGTCATGCGCGGTATTGATGAGCGCGTAACGCGGCACGAGGCTAAGAATAAGAACAGTCGACGGTATCCATTGCATATCGAGTTCTGCGAGAATGATGTGCTTCGCGCGTTTGATGATTGGCGGCGTGCCGTTGGTTCCACGATAGATGTTGGCCTCGCCGACAATCTGGCTACGGCCAAGAGCCTACCAAAACATCTGACCAGTGTGATGTTGAGGCTGACGGCTTGCCTCATGAATCCCGAGCCTTGGCCAGGTCTTCACGTTGTGTTGAATCGCGTCGTTCGCGCCCTCAATGAACTTCGTGAACAGGCGAAAACGGCGCGTGGTTCTGTTCGTTCCGACCTCCTCAGGAGTCTCCACACCCTAGATGGTGTCATGATGCGGGATATTCGGGTCGGGGCCGACGCAGCCACGATTAAAGCTGCGGAAGCTGAAGTCGCAATGGAACTTAGTGCTTTCCGAGAGAGGATGTCACAGTCTGCATACGAGGAAGCGACCAAACTTGCAGTCGAACAACATTTACGGGTTCAGCTTGGCCTACCGCGCTTGGGTTCAATCTAGTTGAATCGGTCGAGCGACGAGATGGACTCGGGTGCACTAGTTGAGCTAGCGATCGAGCGGCCAGCCGTTGGCGGCCGGATGATTGCGCGGCACGACGGCTGTGTAATATTGGTGTCCGGAGCGGTCCCCGGTGAGCGGGTCCGGGCACGGGTCACACACTCCCGTCGTGGCGTACCGCTAGCCTCGACCGAAGAGGTCATTCTTGCTGACCAGGACCGCCGTCCTACGTTATGCGATCCCTCCTGCGGCGGAAATGTGTTCGCCCATATTAAATATTCGCGGCAGCTCTCACTGAAGCGTGAAATTATTGCTGATGCGTTCGCCCGTATCGGGCGACTTCCGCCTCCAAAAGACATAACGATTGCCCCTTCGCTTGAGCAGGGTTATCGATTACGAGCCCGCTTGTATGCAGCGGGGAAGCGGGTGGGATTTCTACGTAGTGGGTCGCATCATCTATGCGATGCTGCTAAGACAGGACAGCTTTCGACCGAAACTGGGAAAGTTCTCGGCGACTTGCAATCTTTACTGTCATCGCACGTTCCTGACATTACTATCAGAGCTATCGACCTTGCCGAGTCGGTCGACGGTGAACAGCGAGTAATACATTGCTGGCTAGACCGAGAGCGACCGACCGATGTCACACTACTCTCGTCACTGGGCGCTGTATCAGGCATTAGAGGAGTTTCAGCCTCCGTGCGACGCAACGAACCAGCTCAGCACGTGATCGGTGAGCCAGAAATTATCGAATCTTGGTCCACGATACTTCCGTCGCTGTCCCAAGTGCCTGAAGTTCCTCTCCGTCGACACCCACCTGCGTTTTTTCAGGGCAATCGGTTTCTCCTGGCTGCGCTCGTCGAGCGCGTTCTTATGGAGCTCACGCCCGGACCGGTAGTTGACCTCTACGCTGGGGTCGGCGTGTTTGC
>ERZ651768.2473-NODE-2473-length-12802-cov-15.730609_pt1 | contig 12802 bp, 8 predicted proteins | sample MGYA00514754_ERZ651768 | MGnify/ENA metagenome assembly ERZ651768 | reverse complement strand
TGCAAACAGAAATCTTTCTGCAGAATGCTTGTTATTAGTATTATAATATATTGTTGATATTCATATTATTAAGGAATAATTAAACAGTCTCTAATCCAAATATTTTTTTTAATATACTGATATTATTGATAATTATATAATTACACAAACAATAATAAGGACCTCATGCTGGACAAATTAGGAACACTCGTTGGAATGCTTTTTGGAATAGCACTTGTATTTTTCGGCATCGTCTGGCCGGATCACCTTTCCAATTATTACATGTATATGTTCCGTGAATTTGAAACTGGACTTGAGGCTTTAAAAGCCACCCAAGCTACATCAGAGGAACTGCGTAACCATAAAGCAGTTTTCAAAGAATTCCAGGATTCATGGCTTGGATCTGTTTCCAGATTCGCAGATTTAAAATCTTTTCTTATCGTTCTCGGAGGATCATATGCAGCCACACTGATCGCGTTTCGCTTTGGTGATGCAATGCGGGCAATTGTGTTCATTGCAAAAGCTTTTCTAAAAGGGAAGGCAGACAAAGATTTCCTGGAAGTCTATCATACCATAATCGGGTTATGTGAAAAACGTGCAAACAAAGAGTTAATTACTGATGAAGAAATAAGCGCGGTGAAAAATACAGATCTTCAAACATGGCTGCAGGATTTTATTGCTGTTGATCTGGTAACAGAAGAAATGATTGAGGAAATAGTGCGTTCAGAAATTGAAATGTACAATTACCGGTCATTTGAAGAAATAGACATGCTTGAATTCATGGGCCGCGCCGCGCCAGCCTTTGGCATGATCGGTACAGTGGTCGGCCTCATCCTGATGCTTGGAAGCGTTGGAGGAGAAGGCGGGGCAGACATTGCCGGCCTGATGGGTGGAATGGCCGTAGCTATGATTACTACACTTTACGGAGTGCTAATTTCGCAACTTATTTTTTTGCCGATTGCCTCCAAACGTTTTCAGCTCAAGGAATCACAGGTTTTGCTATTAGAGATGATTCGTGAAGGATTGGTTTACCTTAAACGCAGAGAACTTGCAGAAACTGCCAAAAAAGATCTGGTGATTTACCTGCCGCCAAAATTGAGAAAGAAAGTTATTCAGGAGGAACAGGCAGCTATGGGTGGAGGATTAGGATTATAGCATGAGTAGGGGGGGAAGCTCTGAAGGTGGCTGGGTAACTACCTTTGCGGATTTGATGACATTACTGTTCTGTTTTTTTGTGCTGATTAACGCACTCTCCACTCAGCCTAAAAATTGCAGTGACCTTGATAAGTTTCTGAATGACAACAAGGAACAATTCAAAAAATATGAACTTCGATCTACAAAGCTCAGCTGCATTGTTTCGCTGCCTCAGGATTTTCTATTTCGATCAGGTGATGCAATACTTAAGAAAGGGGCTTTCAAGGCCCTCTCTCCTCTTTTTAAAAAAATACTGGAAATACCTGAACATAAGTCTGATCTAATGACTGTGGAAGGACATACGGACAATGTTCCGATGCGCAGTAAAAAGTTCCCAAGCAACTGGGAGCTTAGTTCTGCAAGGGCTACCGCTATAGCAACTATGCTGATAAACCGTTTAAAATATCCGGAAGAATCAATCTCTATAGTAGGCTTTGCTGACACTCGTCCCAAAGTTAGCTACACAGACCAAAGCGGTTCTCTGCTGAAGGGCAGTGAGTTAAAAAATGCCCGCAGGACAAATCGTCGGGTTGAAATAGTACTCACAACACCTCCAAAATCTCTTGAAGAATCTACACTTTTGTTCGGTGAGAATAATTAATCAATATTCAGTTCTATTCTGAACGTTCAGAAAAAATGAGAAACGAAATTCATTCTGAATGTTCAGAATGATTGATTAATGTTCTACCCAAATCTGTAATACGCCACATTCCCTTAACTTTTTTGATCAGTTTTTGACGAGAAGACATTTCATGAAGCAGACGGTCAATTGGTACTTTTTCAAATTCCGGTCCCTTCAGCTCAATAGTCTGCCTTGTCTTATGACTCAGGCTATGCAGAACTGATTGTTCTGCTCTTGCCATCAAGCTGTTTTTGTTTTTGAAAGAAATCATCAGGTAGCCGTAAATCTTTTTTGCAAGAGAATCCAGCTGGTCAGTTAGTTTAATGCTACCGCGCAGATACAGTGCCAGCTTGTCCTCTGTACCTGAATTTCTTACGTAAACCATTGCCACAGGCAAGCTATGCTGAAAAACACGAATCATCAGCATCTGCGGTTCCTGCTGATTTTGTTCTATTTTTTTCTCCATTCCAGGCCAGTTCAAGTTTTCCAACAACAGATCCTGAAGCCGCTTGCGCATGACGGATTCCTCGTACAGCAGGGATTTATCCACATAATAAACCTGCAGGCTTTTCTGATATCCGGAAGGAAAAGGATTACTCAGCCACTGAAAGTATTGCTGCTGTTTTATATCGGGAATTAACTGCAGAATTGCAGCCATGCTGTTCAGTGCGCATTTAATTCCGTTGCCAATAAATACAGGCCTGATCATCTCCCCGGACTTGATTTTACCCAATGTAATTAGATGTCCGGACTCCTCGCTGCCTATTGCAAAACAGTTATTACTGATTTCGCAGGCATGAGAATAAGCCAAGTTTACCAGTTCATTCCTCTTTTTCTCAAGTAACCATTTTTCCACAGAAAGCACGGAATTTGTGGCTGAAATTGCGTCAAAAGAGGAGCTGTTTTGCATTTGCTCAAGCTTTGTATCTGCCTGAATTGTCAATGCTTGAAATTCCGGGTCATCGACCTTTTCAAGATAATATTGCTTTCTGCATTTCCACTGGCTTAAAAATGACTCCCACAGTATCCATTTATCCCCTACAGCACACTGCTTTGTTTCAAAACCCGCACTCCTTGCAGCACGTTCTGCTTCAATGTCACTTTCCACAGTATTCAAATACAGCGGTGGCTTGTTCCAGTTATTTTTCTGCTTTAGCAACTTAGCCTGCAGAAAAGCCTGAACATCTCCTCCAAGTACATTTACCTGGTCCATGTGATGATCATAACTCAGTAAAAAACAACGGTCTCCATCGCCATCAAATACAAAGCCAAAAACCATTCCTGGTCTGTTTTGATGAGCAGTATTCTGTGCACGGCCAATTGATAAAATCCGCCTTAATGCCTCATATTCAGCAAAAGCTCCATTTACTATTTCATCGGCATTGATCTCTGAAAGTCCCTCAAGGTCTGCAACTCCTGAACATGAATTTATTCCTCGTGAGGGTTCACAATTAATAAATTCAATCCTGCATCCTTCATAATTCAGTATATCTCTAACTAAATGAGAAAAAGCCCCATTTGCTGCATCAACAATAACTGTAACTTCATTCAGTACATCCTTTTGCAGCCAGTTGTTGGCCTGGTCAGCAATAAAATCAATAAAAAGCTTCCTTGCCTGCTGATGTTCATTGCTAATTCCTCCAGTCAGGGGAATTGACCTGAGTTCTTCATAATTCAGACTGAGACAGCGCTGAGTCAGACGCTTATCATCTTCAGGAAGCAATTTCAGATTTGAGTGCCCAAGAAATATTTTTATGCCATTCTGGTCCGCTCTGTTATGTGATGCAGTTAAAACGAACCCGCATGCCGCACCAACTTTCAGCTGATACAGAGAAATTGCCGGAGTTGGAAGAATATCAACTACTGCCGCAGACATTCCTGCTTTCCTGATTCCATTAACTGCTGCCTGGTTGAATCTGCCGCTGCTGTCCCTGGGGTCCCAGCCAATTACCGCCATGTCATTCTTTGCAGCAAAACATGTATCCAACAGTTCCTTACAAAAGGAGTATGTGTATAATTCAAATAATTCATCTGTCAGAATACCTTCATTGAGTAAAGCCTCAATCGGACCTGTAGACGAACTCTTTTCTGCCAAACAGACAGGTCCCCGGATTCCATCAGTTCCTTGTATGCGGTTAAAAACCATCGTTATAAATGTAAATAAACGCTTAGCAGTTGAAGTATAAAATTTTCCAAAATTATAATTATAAATGGAACCAGGAGGGAGGCTGACTAATCAGCCGACAGTTACTGATTTTGCCAAATTTCTTGGCTTATCTATATTGCGTCCCAGGTCTAGAGCGGCATAATAAGCAAACATCTGCGCAATTATCATTTGCAATAATGGAGCAATCAAAGTATTTACCGCTGGGAGGTTTATTGACTGGGAAGCAAGTTTTTGAGCAAGTTCATCACCCTGAAAGATAATGGCAATCACGGTTCCTCCACGTGATTTAACCTGCTCCATGGCAATCAGTGTGCGCTTGTGAAGTTCTTTTTGTTCAGGAGGAGGTACAAAAAATAATGTATGCAGAGCGGGCTCTACCATTGATAAAGTTCCATGCTTAAGAAAACCTGCGGGCATGCCTTCAGCGTGCTGATAAGTGACTTCCTTCATTTTTAAAGCAGACTCCATTGCCACCGGATAGTATACTCCGCATCCCAGAAACAACCAATGTTCAACATGACTGGTATCTCGGGCAATATTGCGAACAAATCCAGACTGTTCATTGAGAACTATTTCTATAAGTTCAGAAAACTCCTGCATCTCATTCTGAAATTTTTTGTACTCTTTTTGTTTTATTTTTCTTCTGATAAGCCCTAGCTCCAAAGCTACACGTACCATAATGAATGTTTGTGCCAATGCCGCCTTTGTGGACACAACACATATTTCAGGTCCTGACCCCTGCATTATTACCTGGTCTGCCATCATACTGATTGCTGACCCCATCACATTAACTATGGCTGCGGTTTTTGCACCACGTTCTTTCGCGTATACCAGCGCAGTTTTTGTATCGTATGTTTCACCTGATTGAGAAATAGCCAACACCATGTCTCCCTGTTTTATATCCACTACAGAAAACTCATCAGAACTCAATGCAGAATAATAACAATCTGCAAGAGCAGAAAAATAGTACTGACTGATACTGGCAACATAATAGGTTGTACCCACACCCATCATGTATGAACGTGAAGAATCGGCAAACATTTCAGCCATTGCGACGATTTGCTCCTTTGGAATCTGCATTGCCTGCCTGACAGTCTGCGGTTCATCAAATATTTCCTTGAGCATATAATGGGAAAATCCGCCTTTTTTACTGGTCTCCAAGTCCCAGTCAATATGCAGAACATTTTTCTTGAGTTTTTTACCAGTTTTCAAACTGTGGACTTGGTATTCATTTGGACCTAAAATTACATATTCACCCTCATCTAGAACAATTGCCTTCTTGGTATATTCCAGAAAGGCATTTATATCAGATCCGACATAATTGCAGCCTTCACCCAGCCCCAACAATAAGGGGGACTCCTTTTTTACACAGTACAAGTGTTCCGGATCATGTGAAGAAAGCATTACTATTGAAAATGAGCCTTCTATCTGCTGAAGGGCTGCTAGGAACGCCTGTTCCAAATCATTACATTCAGTATAGGATTTTTCCAACAGGTTCACAAAAACCTCAGTATCAGTCAATGAATCAAAACAAACACCTTCACTAAGCAGTCTTTCCCTGAGCTGCTGGTAATTAGATATTATACCGTTATGAACGACGGCAAATTTTCGATTTGCAGAAAGATGAGGATGGGCATTTTCCTGAGTGACTCCTCCATGAGTTGCCCAGCGTGTGTGAGCAATACCAATTTTGCCCTGCATCTGATCCAACCGTTCTTTCAGATTGACATCATCAATTCCGCCTATATTTTTTCGCAAATCTATCTTGCCATTCTGTATAACGGCAACTCCACAGGAATCATATCCTCGATATTCCAGATTTCTGATGGAATTAAGCAAATTCCTGCCAAAATTTTCTGAATGCACTATGCCGCTGATGCCACACATAACAATTAGTGAATCAAAATGTTGTATTAATTGACTTCAAGCCTGAATGAAAAAATTGTTTAGATAATTGTATAATTACGCATGCTGTGAGTCTGACTTCAAAAAATTCCCTAATCAGCATTTCAAAGGGTAGTGCTGTCAGGAATGTTGCTCCCACTATTCAAAATTGATCCCGGCCCAGTTACATGCCTTACTCCGATTTTTACGTTGTCTCCAACGAACGCTCCCAATTTGATCAATCCTGTTTCAACAGCACCATGATCTGTTTTGCAAATGACAGGTGAATAATCCGCAGTATGATTAACAGTTGTCAGTCCAGACCCCGTACTGGCATTTTCTCCAAGAACGCTATCTCCAACAAAAGATAGCCGTCCAATATCATTGCCACCAAAAAGTACACAGTTTTTTAACTCTGACCCATAACCAACTGTGGAGTTTGGGCCAATAGCACTGAAGTTGCGAATAAGTGAATTGTTCCCGATATAAGAATTTTCCCCAATATAACAAGGCCCCTTGAGTACTGTTCCTGATTCAACAGTTACATTTGGCCCAATCCTCACTGCACCTTCAAGATGCACATGCCCCAGCAATTTTGCACTATTATCAATTTTTGCTGTTTCCCATGAGTTCATTAACATTTGGTTTGCAACCAAAATATGCCAAGGATGAATCATATCAATCCATCCTTTTTCCCACAAGCAGGCCTGAAGGCCACTGGATCCAATAATATGCTCATAGCACCGGGAAATATCATTATTAAACATTTCCAAAAGCTCAAAGATGTTTGGAAATAAAACAAACATTCCTGCAAAAACATAATTTGCCTGCTCGCCTGAAGGTTTTTCAATCAAGCGACTGATTTTCATTTCATGATCAAGGTAGACATTGCCAAATTCCTTGGAAGATTCCGGCAGTGCTACCATTGCGACTTCCTTGTCAGTCTCGGTGTATGTTTGCAAAATGGATAAATACGGGTTGTCATCAGTCAGTACATCACCATAGACTAGCAAAAATGGCTTTTTCTCCAATGATGACTGGCATAGATTCAGGGCATGGCCTATTCCGAGAAGTTCATTCTGAACTATATACTCAATGTTTACTCCTTGTGTCTGTCCACTCTCGAACACATTTCGAATCAAGTCCTGCTGATGATTCACAACGAGAACAATATCGTTAATTCCTGCTGCTTTTAAAAAACGAATAGTGTTTTCAAGAATGTATTGTCCCGCTATGCGAATCATGGGCTTGCAACGGGTTTCAATAAAGGGGCTTAACCGTGTACTGCGGTTAGCTGCAAGTATGACTGCTTTCATGTGACTTCTGTATTTTTAATTGGTAACTTAAAAAATTAAGCTGCTCTGGCTATGCATATTTCTTTATACGATCTACATTTTCAAGCAAATGTTGCATAACTTCGTCAATGCTCATGTTTCCAGTATCTATAATTATCGCATCTTCAGCAGCCCTTAATGGAGCTATACTTCGACTTTTATCCTGATGGTCACGTTCAACAAGAGCAGACAGAATTTCCTGAAAATCAGCATCAACATCTTGTTCCCGCAACTGCAGATACCTGCGCTCAGCACGAATTTCAGGTGATGCATCTACGTAAAACTTATGATCTGCATCAGGGAAAACAACCGTACCGATATCACGGCCTTCTAGTACTGCACCTTTATAATTTCCGGATTCACATTCTTCTTTCACCAAAGATCGCTGCTTTTTTTTCATCACTTCACGGATGGAAGGGAAAAGGCTGATCCTGGAAGCCAGTGATGAAATATTCTCCGACCTGATTTCATCAGTCACATCAATTTCATCACAAAATGTTTTCTCATCTTCAAAATAAATCCTTGTCTGTTCGCCCAGTTCCTGCAGGGAAAGATCGCTTTTCGGACAACCCTGCTTTCCCCAACTCAATGCCAAACAGCGAAACATTGCTCCGGTATCTACATATACACAGCTGAGTTCAGCAGCTAGTTTATGGGCAATTGTGCTTTTACCTACTCCGGCAGGACCATCAATGGCAATTATTTTAAAACTCATAAGATGATTGTTTCACGTGAAACATTCTGTTTAGATAACTTTTTCACTTTTTTTATTACATCAAATTACCAAGCAGGGCTTCTACTTCTTTCTGACGATCACTGTCTTCAAAATTATTAAGCATTTTACGATAAATTGCTTTAGCTTCTTTATTGCGATTCAGCTTTACATAACTGGAAGCTATTCTTAAATTCAGATCATACATTTGTTGATCGGACATGCTTCGATCTAGGTAAAGCACTTTGAGGCTGGCAGCCAAAGCCTTACTGTGTTTGTCAAGTTTAAATAGTGCAAATCCTTTTTCTCTGAGTATGCGCAACTGCCATTTCTTACGGCCGTCTTCAACAGTTTCCATCGATTTCAATGCATGGTTTAACCAGCGTTCCGCCTGCTCATATTCATCCAGATCGTTATATATTTCCCCTATGAGAACAATCTGCTCAACCCTTTGTTCGGGTTCCAGGCCCTCCTGACGCACAGATTTTTCATAATTAGCTACAAGTTGCTTCAAATAAGGTTTGGCCTTTTCTTTTTGTTTTCTTTCAAGAAAATAATCACTGAGCAAATGCAGTATTTCGCTGGCATAATCGTCATCTTTAACCTCACCCAACAATAGACTGGCCCCTTGCTCTAACTCATCAATTCTACCCAATTCATAATGAGTTTTCAGAATCCTGTAATTGATGAAGCGACTTTTATTTTCCGGGGGATTTTTTAATGCAAAATTATAAACCGTGTATGCCTGCTCATATTGTTTCATTTCATAGAGAGCATCTGCCTGGTGAAAGAACAAAAAACCCTGGTCTTCACTTATAGAAATGCCTAATCCAAGACCTGTAACACCAATGATACGCCGAGGATCATTAATGTGTTTCAATACTTCAATCCTCAATTTTATCAGAGAAAAGTCTGCATGCATTGTGATCGATCTCCTGAGCACATCATCTGCCTGTTCATATCTTTGCATCGCCATAAGAATCCGAACTCTAAGATCTATTGCTCTTACAGGCTTTTTTAATGGATCAAAAGTGTTTTGAAGTTCATTTAATATTTCCAGTGCTAAATTGTATTGCTTCTGCTCAAAAGTAGCTTGTGACTGTAAATAAAGACCTTCTTCAAGAAATGGTGATCCTGGATAAAACTTTTTCAAATTTAAAAGAGACAAGTTTACTGCAGCCCAGTTCTGCTGGTCATGATTTACCTTAGCCAGCAGGAACAGAAGATCATCCGCCCTGTTACCATTTATGTCAACCTGGCGCATGGCCATGATTGTCTGCATAGAATTTTTTTCTATTTCATACTGCAAAACTCCATACCAAAAATAATAATCTGAAAGTCGATCTGAATCCGGGTAACTTTCCAGTAACTGCTTAATCAGTATGAATGCTCTCTGGTAATTTGAAGAAATCAGCTCGATTACTGTACTTAAAAAAAGGCTTTCTTCATTGACAATTGAAGATTGTGTGTCATCTCCCTTCAACGAATATTTATTTGATGATTCAAGAAATGTTTTCGACTTTTCTATCTGATTTAGGCGCAGATAGAGGTATGCATAAATCAATTCAACTTCATCCTGCCATGACCGCCAATACATATTTATAGACTTAAGCTCAGTCTCCAATTTGAGTAAAAAATTAAATTCATCAACTTTAACGGCACGGTGAAATAATGCCCGCAAGGCTTGTACCCGAAGTATCTGATCCTCTATATTCATCCAGTCTTTCCACGCCTGTTCAATTTGTTTTGTATGCAGATTCAGTTTTAAATAAGCTTTAGCAAGTTTATCAGTACTTTGTACACCTAGTTTTTCCAAGGACCTTATTAATTTTTTCGCTTTATTCCATTGTTTAAGGTTTAAATGAGCATCTAAACCAAGCCATAGAAAATGCTCCATTTTTGAATCATTATAAAATTTGGTATTTTTAGAATGAGTAGCAACGAAACTTGTTAATTTCCGCCAGCTTTTCTGTGAATAATAAAATTCCCCTAAGAGTAATATATGTTCAAAATCATTGGGAAAATCCTTTATTAATTTTTCAAGAACACTGAGCGTTGCCTTATTCTTATTTAATTTAACATTCGCCAAATATCTTAAATAAAGCAGTCGGCTGCGAATTTTCTCACTATCAATTTTATTTTCATATTTTTCAATAATATCAGTAACTTCATTGTATTTTTTCTGCTTAAATGTCAACCAAGCAAGTGTGTACCTGCTAAAATCCTGGAAGTCAATGTAGCGTTCAGAGTACCTGCTTTGTTTCAGCGAATTCAGAAAAAGATTCAATGATTTCGCTGATTGAGCATATTTTTGGCGCTGTGCAAAGATTTGCCCCTGCCAAAACCTAGATGGAATAAGCCAATCAGTTTCAGGATACTCCTCTATGACTGTTTGAAATCTCATTAACGCCAGACTCAAGTTTCCTCGAAATAACTGAACTATGCCTTCCTTATAATATTTTCCCGACCTGTCAAGCCAGCCTGGGTCATCCGGAACAAAACGTGAACTGTGCCAGTCAGGCAGTTCCGGGACAGGTGCTTCTGATACTGAAACCAGGGAAAAAATTGGAAGGTCTGGTAATCTAAGAACAGGAACAGGAAGAGGATATGAACCTGAACGTGTATTTACTACAGTTAAATTGTTGGAGCTTTCAGCTAATACACTTGAAACAAGGCTAACTATTACAGAGGCAATTACCAGGAGTATAAAAAATGGATTAGGTCTCATATGATTCAAATATGAACACAAAACTAAAACTAATTTAATTGATTGTTTTGTGCTGTTTGGAGAATATTATCTCTGCAGCTGACTATGCCGCTTCGGAATCGTACAAGTTTTTCTGCAGCAATATTCAGATCCTCAGCAGAAAGTTTCAGAGCATATTCGTTCATGCGCATTGCATGCTGGTAGCGTGGATCATAATATTCTTCAAGAAGTACATGGACTATGTTCTCAAAATCGCCTTTTCTTAGCCACTGGCGCAATTGTTCGACTTTTTTCTTTCCCAGTACTTTTTGCATTGATTGCAATATTGAATCAGTTTGCAGGAAAGTCTGCTCATTACAAATTTTATATTCTTCTACAATTCGCCGTATTCGTGTATCAAGTGATGCATGCAGCAGCACAAGAGTCCCATATTTCATAGCATCTGCAAGAGCCTGAGGTATAAATACTTTTCCAACCTTCCTGCTCTCTCCCTCAATGAAAACAGGTATTGTATTTGGAAGTTCAAGAATTTTTTTAGCGAGCAGAGCTTCAAAATTTTTTTGTGTCTGAGGAGTTTTATTAATTGCTCCAAACAACGAACTCCTATGTCCTGCAAATTCTTCTAAGTCCAGATGATCCGGAAGTTTTTTCAGCAACAAGGTCTTGCCAACGCCTGTACGCCCATGCAGTACAATCAGTGGAGGTACAGGATTCCCGAGTTGCTTAAGCACATAACTACGATAACTTTTGTAGCCTCCCTGCAATTGAGCCGCCAAAAAACCTTGATGCTGAAGAAGCCTGACTACAGATGCTGACCTCATTCCACCACGGGCACAAAAGACAACAAGCCGTTTAGATTTTAAATCTGTAAGAGACGAGAGAAATTGCTGAATTCTTGGTTCAAAAAACTCCATTCCTTTTACAACCGCAGCATTTTTGCCTATCTTTCTATAAATTACTCCAATTTCAGCCCGCTCCAAATTATCGAACAATGGATAATTGAATGCGTCTGGAATGCTCCCTTTTTCGTATTCCTGAGCTGTACGTACATCAATCAGAGTATTTTCTTCGTAGAGAGCCTCTTTCACTGAAACTTCATCTAGAAAGCCATTCAGAAAAGATTCAATCTTTCCCAAATACTGTTTCGGCTGGACTGAATAAAAGTGTGACTTATTCATTCTACAGCAGAAGTTTCATTCGATTCTTCATTCACAACTTGAGAATCAAGTTTGTGAATTTTTCGGACTTCAAGATTGATGGCTTCCGCAATTTCAGGATTTTCCTCCAGAAACTTGATTGAGTTGTCTCGTCCCTGTCCCAGGCGTTCATTATTGTAGGAAAACCATGTGCCGCTTTTCTGCACAATATCTTCATTCATGGCCAGATCAATTAATACCCCCATCCTGGAAATTCCAACTCCATAAATCAAATCAACCTCTGCCGTACGAAATGGTGGTGCCAATTTATTTTTTGCAACCTTAATTTTCATACGGTGCCCTTTTACCTCATCTCCGCTCTTAATCTGGCTTGCACGTCTGACATCCAGACGGACACTTGAATAAAATTTGAGTGCATTGCCACCAGTCGTAGTTTCTGGATTCCCGAACACAACTCCAATTTTTGACCTAAGCTGGTTGATAAAAATGAAAATGGTATTTGACTTTGAAGTAACACCAGACAATTTACGTAGTGCCTGGGACATCAAACGAGCATGCAAGCCCATGTGAGAATCACCCATATCACCTTCCAGCTCGTTTTTTGGAACCAGAGCAGCTACTGAGTCAACAACAACAATATCCACTTTACCTACTCTTACAAGCTGCTCAGCTATTTCCAGACCCTGCTCACCATAATCCGGCTGAGCCAGCAAAAGGTCTTCGACCTGTATACCTAATGTTTTGGCGTTATTTCGGTCAAACGCGTGCTCTGCATCAACAAAAGCAGCGATTCCTCCTTTTTTTTGTACTTCAGCTATTGCGCACAGTGCTAATGTGGTTTTACCGGAAGCTTCAGGTCCATAAATTTCAATAATTCTACCTCGAGGTAACCCACCGATTCCAAGTGCAATATCCAAAGCTAAATTCCCGGAGCTAACCGCAGGATAATGCCCTACAGAAGACCCATCCATCTTCATGATTGCACCTTTCCCAAACTGGCGTTCGATTTGCAGTATTGCCGCTTCCAAATCTTTCTGTCTTTCTTC
>ERZ651768.2470-NODE-2470-length-12809-cov-4.377081_pt1 | contig 12809 bp, 9 predicted proteins | sample MGYA00514754_ERZ651768 | MGnify/ENA metagenome assembly ERZ651768 | reverse complement strand
AATAAAGTATAACCTCCTTTTTGAAAGATTCCTTAACCCAGATAGAATATCACTACCTGATATAGATATAGATTTTGATGATGAGGGAAGAGATAAAATTATTGAATACGTCGTCAATAAATATGGTTATAATCAAGTTGCCCAAATTATTACATATGGCAGCATGGCTGCAAAATCTTCAATAAGAGATGCTGGAAGAGTTCTTGAATTACCACTTTCAGAAACAGATAAATTAGCAAAACTAATTCCTGAAAGGCCAAGTATAAACCTAATTGATTCTTTTAAAGAAGTTCCTAAACTTTCTGAAATTAGAAAACAAAAAACACTTCAAGCAGAAGTATTAAAACAAGCAGAAATAATAGAGGGATCTCTTAGAAATATAGGAACACACGCGTGTGGTATTATTATCACGCCTGACAAACTAACAAATTATATACCTGTATCTAAATCAAAAGATTCAGAACTTTTAATAACTCAATTCGATAATAGTGTTATTGAATCTGCAGGAATGTTAAAAATGGATTTCTTAGGATTAAAAACTTTATCGATACTAAACACAGCTGTAAAAAATGTGAAACTAACAACAGGGAAAAAAATTGATTTGGATAATCTAACACTTGATGACCCTAAAACATATGAATTATTTCAAAGTGGACATACAAATGGAACATTTCAATTCGAATCGTATGGTATGCAAAAACATTTAAAATCTCTTAAACCTGATAGATTTGAAGATTTAATTGCCATGAATGCTCTATATAGACCAGGGCCAATGGAATACATTCCTAACTACATAGCAAGAAAACACGGAAAAGAAAAAATAATCTATGACTTACCAGAAATGGAAGAATTTTTATCTGAAACATATGGTATTACTGTATACCAAGAGCAAGTTATGCTCTTATCACAAAAATTAGCAGACTTTTCTAAAGGAGAAGCTGATCAACTAAGAAAAGCAATGGGGAAAAAAGATGCAAAATTATTAGAAAAACTAAAACCTAAATTTTTTGAAGGCGGACAAAAAAACAATATTAAATCTAATATTTTAGAAAAAATTTGGTCTGACTGGCAATCTTTTGCTGCCTATGCGTTCAATAAATCTCACTCCACATGCTACTCAGTAATTGCGTATAAAACTGCATATATGAAAGCAAACTTTAAAGCAGAATACATGGCTTCAGTTCTTACTCATAACCAAAATAATATTGAAAAAATATCTTACTTCATGGATGAATGTAAAAAACAAGACATTAAGGTACTAGGTCCACAAATTAATGAATCAGCACATGATTTTGTAGTTAATAAAGAAAAAGAAATACTTTTTGGATTAGGTGCTATAAAAGGATCAGGTGATGCGGCAGTAAACTATATCATTAAAGAAAGAAAAATAAATGGCATATACAAAGACGTCTTTGATTTTATATGCAGAACAAATTCTAGAGCAGTAAACAAAAAAACATATGAAGCATTAGCTCTTGCCGGAGCATTTGATTGTTTCGAAAAAATTAGTAGAAAACAATATACACATGCTGAAGAATCAGAGAAATCCTTAATAGAAAAAGCAATAGTATATGCTAATAAAATTCAGAAAGAAAAAGATACAAAACAAACATCTTTATTTGGAGGTTCTAACGGAAGTGATATACCGCAACCACCAATTCCTAATATAAAACCATTCAGTAAAATTGAAAAACTTAAAATTGAAAAAGACATACTAGGACTTTATATATCGGGACATCCTCTTGATAAATATAAATTTGAAATAAAAAATTTATGTAATACAAACTTCAAAAAATTAAAAGATAATTACAAAATCAATGGTAAAACTAATTTAAACACTGCTGGAATTGTTACTGAGGTAGAACATAAAATTTCTAAAAATGGAAAACCATATGGTCGTATGACAGTTGAAGATTTTGATAATTCTTATAATTTTTTATTTTTTAGTGATGACTATGTAAGATTTAAAAATTATATGGAGTTAGGTTGGTTCCTATTTTTATCTGGTAAAATGAAAAATAAGTGGAACAATCCTGAAGAATTAGAATATAAAATTGATGATATCAAACTACTAACCGAAGTCAGAGACGATCTAATTAAGGAATTACATTTAAAAATCAACATTGATGACATAAATTCAGAAATCATTGATAATCTTGAAAAAGACTTAAAAAATAGTAAAAAAGGAAACTGCCATTTAAAAATAACAATCGTATCAAATGACAATGGAAAGACCTTATCTCTAGATATGATATCCAGAGAAAAAAAGATTTCTATAGACGATAATTTTCTTAAATCTATAGAGAATAATTCGAGTATTGAATATTTCATATCAAAATAATAATTCTTTTTATTTATCCTATATATTTGCAAAAAAACTATGGGAAAAACACTAGAGATCACAGATTCAAACTTCAATGATGTTATATCTAAAAACAAAACTGTTTTAGTAGACTTTTGGGCTGAATGGTGTGGCCCATGTAGAATGATTGGTCCTGTTATTGAAGAATTAGCAAATGAATATGAAGGAAAAGCAATAATTGGAAAATTAGATGTAGATAGTAATCAGGAATCAAGCGTTAAGTATGGAGTAAGAAGTATTCCTACTATTCTAACATTTAAAGATGTTAAGATTGTTGATAGACAAGTTGGAGCAGTTCCTAAAAAAACATTAACAAATGTTATAGACTCTCAACTATAATTATTTATTACAAATATTTTTATAAGAACAATACTTACAAATTTCTACGTCTTTCGTCTGCTCGAAAGATAATTTCTTATCAAAGATTTCATTTATTTTATCTATGAGTAATTCCTCAAAAGAACTGAGATATTCTCTTATGTCTTTTATTTTTTTGCCACCAAATACTAGTTTATAATCAAAATCTTTATTATTAATCTCTCTAATATTGTTTAGTCCAGGAATGATAGGCTTATCTGATCCCCTAGATTCCACATATAATATAGAATAAAAGAATAGTTGAAACACTGCATTATTTCTTAACTTTCTCTCATCTGAAAACAAGGAATCAATATCTCTAAATTTTTTGCTGTCTCCACCAGTCTTATAATCAATAATTCTTATACTACCATCTTTCTCATCAATCCTATCTATAAAACCAGATATATTAATAGCAAAATTATCACTTAACTGTAATTGTTTCTTATACCCAGATTTTTTATCTCCTTCAAGATCAATAACCTTAAAGGGAGCGTTTTTCTCATCATAAGAAATTATTTTTGACACATAATCTTTGATTATTTCAAATAAAATAACATTTTGACCCTCAACTAGAAACTGACTCTTACTCTTTAATTTAAAATACTTTTTTGTGACTGATATAATTGCCCCCTCTACACTATTTTTTATCTTAAAAAAGTCGTTCTTACTAATTACCTTATTGTCTTTATTTTTTAAAATATCTCTATATAAAAGTTCGAGAACATTGTGAGAAAGTATACCAAATTCAGATTTATCTATTTGCTCCGAAAATGGTCTAATTTCTTTGATATTAGCTACATAGTTATAATAAAATTTCAGAGAACAATCAATGTAATCTTTAACTACAGATGGTGACATATAGCTTTTTTCGCTAAATCTTAACTTTAATTTATTGATTATTTCATCAGATTTCTCTACACGTATAGAATCATCCGATGACACCTCTATATCATTAAAAGATGAAAAGTGATTAATAGTGTATTTTGATTCTAACTCCAACTGCTTCACATATCTACTGATCTCACCACTTGATCCAAAGTCTGACTTAGAATTATAAATAAAAGTAATGTTTTTTGCCCTCTGAATAACACGATAAAAAAGATAACTATACACTTTATCTATCGAGTCACCAGTTCTTAATTTGAATCCTTTTCTAATGTTAAAAGGTATAAAGGAACTATTAAATATTTTTTTAGGAAACTCTCCCTCATTAACACTTAATACAAAGACATGATCGAAATCTAAATTTCTAGACTCAAGTACTCCCATAATCTGAAGACCACTTAGGGGTTCGCCAGAAAAAGGAATTTTTATTAACTTAGAAAGTTGAGATAACAACTTAGATAATACTTCTGGAGAGTTAAATGTTATATTTGTTTTTTTTAACCGTTCGAAAAGATTATTAAAATAAATAAAATACTCTTTATCTAACTGACCAAAAAGATCAATTTTATTAAAAAAATGTCTTATTATATCCAATAGGTTATCAAGCAAATCAGAAGAAGAATTAAAAATCACATGAAGTAATTCAGACTCTCCCTTAAAATAGATATGAGGAACATAGATAAATTGTTTACTATTCAAATTTTGAATCATCTTGTCAGAAAAATCTTTGTCATACTGGTAAGTATATGGATGAGAAATAAGCTCAAGAATATCTTTAAAATAACTCGATTTCTGATGATCTCTTATTCTCACATTTTTTTTGACTTTTAAAATAATCTGAACAAGATCATATAATGGGGTTTCTGAGAGTGGAAAACCCATAGTGACATTTATTTTATTTATTGACTTTGGAACAGAATTGAGAACAGGAAAAAGAAGGCTCTCGTTAGGGAGAAGGATAAGTACCTTGTTAGAATCAAAATTTTCTTTTTTCTGAATTTTCTCGAGAACTGCTCCTAATATTTTTGCCTGCCCCACCTGTGAACCAACACCTATAGTCTGAATCCTTTTATCAACCTGAGAAAAATTATTAGGAATAAATTTTGGGAACGTAGAATGAAGAATTTTATCTTCCTTAAATTCTCTAAATGACTCACCAGCCTCCTGTTTATAATCATTGAAGTAATACCTATCAAAATCCCAAAAAGCCATAGAAGAGAACTCACTAATGAAAAATTTTAGAATTTTTTTCTCTGCATTAGAAAGTATACTAAATCCAACAAAAAGATAATTCACGCCTTTTTTTTGAATAAAACCCTTCTTTAACTGTTTTAAAAAATCTTTGTAGACAAATCCCTTGTACCCTATTCTTTTACTAACTAACTCACTTTTAAAATCTTTGTATACTTTTAGAAGAATTTTCCATGTTTTATGAAAATTCTTTTGGTTAATTGTCATCTTAGGAAAAAATTTTGACCAGAAAGACTTTATAGATTCATAATTTTCTTTATCCAAAAAATTAAAATTCTCTTCGATTTCTTTCTGGTTCTCAATAAACTTAAAAATTTTTGATTCATCTTCTAAACTCTGATCTATGTCTTCAAAATCGTTGAGTAAAATCTGTCCCCAATAGTAAAATTTCTCAAAAGAAACTTTAACACCATCATCCTGATATTTTTGTATTATCTCAAATAAAATGTGAATTAAAACAATATTATCAGTAGCATCATCAGCAATTTTTATATCTGTATGATCCTGGATAAATTCCTCCAACGTCTGAATTTTAGGCGAGAAAATTGGTTTGTTTATTTTTTTTGATAAAGCCTTCTGAAAATAAAGTCCTGCCCTCCTATTAGGAAAAATTATATTTAAATCTTGAAAATTTTTGTATTTTCTAAATGTATAATCGACAACTTCTTCTAAAAAATATCTTTTCTTCATCAAACACTAATTATTTTATTAAGATCAAGGTATATCAGATGAGCACGAATCTTTTTATTATCTATTGACTGTAATATTTTCTTATAATTCTCAACCTGGATCCTATGATCATCTTCTACCTCTCCAGTTTTATAATCAATAATTTCTAAAATATCACTTTTTGTTTCAACGAGCCTATCCATCCTGTACAAGTCTCCCCTCTGATCTAACACTTCTACCTCATTTTCTGACTTTAACTTCGGATCAAAAAATGGTCTTATATCTTTGTTACTAAAAATCTTACCTATAATCTTAAGGTACTCTTCTCTCTCACTTGTAGTAATAATATTTTTTTTGATTGCAGTATCGATACCAGCTTGGAAATCATTATAATTTTTTATGTAATACAGAACATCGTGAATAATTTTTCCTCTGTTTTTATTTTCAGTGTTATAGATTTCTTCATCCCTTGACTTTTTAACCCTCACTCTACCTGACCACAACTCCGAAGGATACCTAACTGAAGAAAATAAATTATTTTGATTGTTATCAGAAGATTTTTTTACCAATGAACCATCCATGTAGATATCATAATCTCCTTTATCGTTTATCTTTTTACTAAGATTAGTGTAGAGAAGATCAGAAACATTTTTAATATTATCACCACTTTTTTTCGCATGGACAAAAAGACCAATCTTTGGTCTAGTAAAAGCAACATATAATAGATTGATGTTGTCAACGTATGCCTTTTTCTTTTCTAAATCATAAACATCAGAAAAAATACTTTTTGGGTGCTTAGACTTATACTTTATCGGATAGGGAAAATCAAAATCAGGATGAAATTTTTTGAGATTCACCCATAGAATCTTCTCTTTAAACCCTTTAGAATTATCATCAAGATTCCAATCACAAAATGGTATTATGACATGATTAAACTCGAGGCCCTTGGACTTATGTATTGTAATTAATCGAATAGCATTTTTTTGTTCTGTTAGCTGTAACTTTTTACTATTATTATCTCTCCACCACCTAAGAAAAGTTATTATATCTCCATTATTATTTCTTTTAAAATCGAAGATCAGGTCTTGAAATGATTGGAGGTATGGTATCTGATTTATGAGAGTATTTAACTTAAAAATACGAATAATTGTCTCTGACAGCTCATATATAGGAAGTCTGGAAATAATATTTCTATTTTCTTTAAATTCTTTTGGTAAGAGAGTTAATTTATTTTCATTCGAGAAAGCAAAATGATTTGTCTCACATTTCTTCAATACACGACTAACATAAAAATGAACAATTTCTGATAGCGCAAGTCTATCTTTCTTGTTGAGAAAATAGTTGAACACACTTATAAAAAAGCGAACCACAGGTGCTGTCTTTATATCTAAAGCATCTGCAGAAACATGGTTAAAATTGTACTCATTCTCTTCCAGAGATTTTCTGATAAGTTCTTCAGCAATGACCCTAGCTTCGTTTTTATCCCTAACAATAATTCCTATGTCACCGGCAGAGTAACCTGCATCTTGTATCTTTTTAATGTTACCCACAGTAAAATCTATCGCAGACTGACTTAAAAACCTCTCTTGCTTACTAAATTGTATTTCTACGTACCCTATATTTTTTTTCTCAGGGATAATTTCTTGGAAGAGATTACGATTAAAAACTTGCCCCACATACTCACCAATTTTTTCATCAGAAAAACTATCTGAAATAGTAGAAAATAGAGTATTGTTATAATTTACTATTACCTCTCCGCTCCTCCAGTTATTCCTTAAGTGATTTACTGAAAGTTCACCACTATTCATCTCTGACTCTACATCATGTTCTATAATAGAAGAATCCGATCCCCTCCACCTGTAGATACTCTGTTTTATATCCCCCACTATTAAGTTTTCATCTCCAGAGCTTAATGACTCACGAATTAAAGGCTTAAAATTTTCCCATTGAAAATTGCTTGTATCCTGGAACTCATCTATGAGAAAATTATTAAAAGTGTTTCCCACTTTCTCAAAGACAAAAGGTATATTCTCATCCTTTATAATTTCATTGAGGAGCTCTGAAAGATCAGAAATTAAAATAACTTCATTAACGTCTCTATACTCGATAATTTTCTTTGAAAGTTCACCGAGGATACCGAAAGAATACACATAACTGCTCAGCTCACATGCTGTGCTGTAATACTCATAATCACTCTGATACAGAGATACTATCTCTTCTAGTGAACCTAGGAGTTTAGTTTTAATAAGAATATCTAACTCGTCTTTTCTATCAAAAGTTTTTTTTCTCCATGCATCAAGAGAGTCAATACATTGTAATACACGAACGCCAGGTTCTTTTATAATACCTCTCGAAGAATTATATATAAAACCGGCAACACCAGTTTTCTTAAATTTAAAATCTTCGATAACGAATCCAGAAGAGATTATATCGTTATAGAGTAATTCAGACCTATTAGATACATCTTTTTGAAACTTTTTCCTTGTCTTATATATGTGACTTCTTAACTTTTTCACATGATCTTTGTAGTCTCTATTCACTAAATCTCTAGATACTTTTTTATAGTCTTCTTCAAATAAATTCTTTGTCATATTTTTTAACTCCTGTACTATCATAAAGTCTTTCTCCTCTCTAAGCTTTTCCCTAGAAAACTCTATTAGCCACCTAGAAAGATCAGAACCTTTCTTTATCGATAAAAGAAAATTTTCTACTACCTCGTTAATAACAAGCTTTTGATCTATTTCGATTTTATACACTCCCCTGAACTTTAAATCCCTGATAAATGCCTGAATGATACTATAGAAAAATGTATCTATTGTAGTAATCGAGAAATAAGAATAATTATGTAGTATGTTAGATTCAAGCTTCTTTGCCCTACTCATCACTTCTTCTAGTGATACCTTGTAGAACTTCGAAAACTCAATAATAAGTTCTTTCTCCTCACCCATGGAAATAGCATGAACCATCTCTAGAATCCTAGACTTCATCTGTTCCGCAGCCTTATTTGTAAATGTTACAGCAAGTATCCTCTTAAAATATCCAGGGTTTTTAAGTGCAAGCCTGATATAATTTTTTGATAGTGTATAAGTCTTCCCTGAACCCGCCGAAGACTTGTAAATAATAAACGGTTTTTTACCCACGAATCAAAGAAATTTATATAATTCACAAAAGATACATAATTATTAAAGAGTAGAAGCTATCTAGACTTAGAAAATAGCCACTTGAAATAGTCTTCTTCCTCAAATACATTGTTCCAAGAGTTATGATATACTCCTTTGTACTCAGTGTACTTGTGGTGATCTCTTTCTTTTATTAAAAACTTAAATGCATCTCTCGATTTTTCTACAGGAACAACCCTATCAGAGTCTCCATGAAAAATCCAGAAAGGGACACCAACAGCATTATTAAGGAGTTCTAGGTCAGCTCCCCCACAGATTGGTGCAGCAGCTGCAAAAAGATCAGGTCTGTGCGAGACAAGATCAAAAGTCCCATACCCTCCCATAGATAAGCCCGAAATATACACCCTATCAGGATCAATATCTTTCTCTTTAATTAAACTTTCAATAAGTTCTATTACAAGATTACCATAGTTAGAAACTTTTTTTTCTTTACCATCACCTTCATCTATCCATGGGTCCTGCTTATGGTAAGACCACCTATTATTCTTAGCACACTGGGGAATAATCACATAACAATTAAACTCTTCTTTCTCCGTCTCACTAAGAAAAAATTTCGATCCATGAATGAGTTGTTTCTGGTTCTCATCTCCCCTCTCACCACTACCATGAAGAAAGACAAATAAAGGTACCTTCTCATCTGTCTTATGGTATGGACTAAGCATACGATAAGGCATCGAACCATTGTTAGAAGTAAAATTAAATCTACCATAACTCGATAAGTCTCTATCTTGAGAATATGATAGGCTAGTGATAAAAATAAGAGCAAGCAGTATCTTAGTCGATCTCATTAACACATAATTTTTTTAATTCTTTGTACGTACTCTTTAATTCTTTAAGTTCTGCGAGGTATGATGTTATACTTTCCTTTGAATGAATGAGATTTCCAAAAAATTTATCACTCTCATAATACTTAGCATTGAATCTATAGTTTATTATCTCTATCTGTTTTTTTTCTTTAGGATCTGTCGACCAATTATGCTCTAAAAAAAAATTTTCAGATAAACTATAATTAAATTTTAAGAAAAAGTTATCATACTCTTTGGTGTGCACATCATGTCTTTTTAAATCTTCATTAAAAAGTTTAAAAAGTCTTGTCTTAAGCTCATCAGATTCTATTCTCTTAATCAAATCAGAACTAATTAATTGATTAAATATTCCTTCTTGTGGAAAAAATGATTTTAAAGCCCTTCCAACAGAAGAAATATGATAAATTATTGTATCTCTTGATAAAAAATTATCCCCTCTCAAATTATGATACAAAAGATTACAACTCATCAAAGATTTTTCTTGAAGCTTAATAAACTGATCAATTTGAATAATGTCTTGATCAATAACCTTAATTAATTGTCCTATTGAATTATTTTTTCTTTCTCTCTCTACCCTATCCTGTCTAGACTTCTCAAAATATAATGAAATTAATATACCCAAAAAGATAACTAGAAATTCGAATGAATACTTAAAAATATATTTTTTCATATGTTAATAAGATACTAAAGAAGAATCAACATCATCCCTCCACCTCATAATTCCACCATCTAAATTATAAACGTTATCAAAAGAAAAAGATTCTTCCAAAAATTTGACAATATTTCCACTTCTCAATCCAGTTCTACAATAAATTATAACCTTATTATTTCTACTTATCTTATCAATATTATCAGGTATAGAATACATATTAATTTTTTCACCTCCTATACAACATATATTATACTCATAATCGTCCCTTATATCTATTAGCTGAAATTCATTTCCTGAATCCATCATAGCCTTTAATTCCACTGGAGAAATGGTTTTCATGATACCTAGGTTTTTACACTTCCAGAAATTCCACCAGAAACAATATACTTCATTACTTCTGAAGATTTGTTATTGATAGGTTTTATGTTTTTTTTGTCTACTAAATAAACATTTCCACTAATATTATAAGAATGAGGTAAGTATACACTAACATAACCAGGCATACCAATTTCATCTAGGTCCTTACTCGTAATAAAACCTGGTTTATAAATACCACCATCCATTTTAACAAGTACTGGCTTATTAAATTTTTTTTCATCTCCCATAAAAGAAGTCATCAAATCCTTAATAGAAGAATATATCAGATTAAGTAATGGTACATTAGCTATTAATCCTTCAAACCAGTTGACAATACCAGTATTATATCTTCTAGCAACTGAACCAAATAATGTTATAAATATAATTACAGCTACAAAGCTTACTCCAGGATAATTTAGGAATGGAATAAGATTATCGAGAAAGTCATACAAGTACCAGACAACATAGATAGCACCTGCCATAGGAACCAGCAAAAGTAACCCTCTAAGAAAGTGATTAAATAAATTGCTCATAGATATTTAATTCAATATAAGAAAATTATAATGTCATTCCAATAAATGTTTTAAAGGCTAATCCCATAAGACCAGTTAGAAGCATAGTAATTCCTAAACCTTTGAGCCCAGAAGGAACATTTGAATATTTTAATTTTTCTCTAATTGCCGCAAGTGCAATGATAGCAAGATAAAAACCTAAACCACTACCAAATCCAAATGCTGTTGCTTCAGATAGATTAAAATCTCTTTGTACCATGAAAAGTGAACCACCAAGTATCGAACAGTTTACTGCTATAAGTGGAAGAAATATACCAAGAGATCCATAGAGAGTAGGAGAAAACTTCTCTATTACCATCTCTACAAGCTGGACAAAAGAAGCTATAACAGCGATAAACATCAAAAGCTGTAAAAATGTAAGGTCAATACTTTTAAATTGAGGACTAATCCAGACCAATGAACCTTCCTCTAGTATATTTTTCTGAATTAACCAATTAAGTGGTGCAGTACACGTCAAAACAAAAATTACTGCTAGACCAAGACCATTTGCAGTGCTTACTTTTTTAGATACAGCAAGAAAAGAACACATACCTAAAAAATATGCGAAAATCATGTTATCCATGAAAGCACTTTTAATAACTAGGTTAAATAAATCAGTCATAATTTAATTTTCAATATATCCATTTCTTGAACGTTGAATCCATATCAAAATTCCTAATATTATAAATGCACCTACAGAATCTACAAATAATGCATTTGTTGGAAAAGAACTCAAGCCTATAAATTCAAATACTTTAAATCCGAATATAGATCCAGAACCAAGAAGTTCTCTAAAAAAAGCTACGGTCAAAATTATCCAGGCATAACCTACACTATTACCAAGTGCGTCTAAAACACTGTCGTATGGTTTATTTCCCATTGCATAAGCTTCAAGTCTTCCAAGAATAATACAATTAGTTATTATTAATCCTACAAACGCACCAAGAACCTTAAACATTTCATAATTGAATGCCTTTAAAAATTCTGAAACTAATGTCACTAAACTAGCTATAATAGCAAGTTGAACTATTATTCTAACTCTTGTAGGAATATAATTTCTTAAAATCGAAGTTATTAAACTTGAAAAAATCATAACAAAAACTACACTTATTGCCATAATAATAGTAGGTTCTAGTTTTATGGTCACCGCTAAAGCTGAACATATTCCGAGAACTTGTATGCTTATAGGATTATTATCATCTAGCGGATCTATAAGAATTTTTTTCCTTCTTTTAGATAAAAATCTTTCACTAGGTTTAATCTTGACAGTTTCTTTTTCTTTTACTTCACTACTCATAAGATACTTTTAACGTATTTTCTAATTTCTTTTCTTCTATAAATGCTCTATAACAATCAAAATAATGAGTAAGCATATTATTTAATCCTTTTCCTGTAATAGTAGCACCGGACATGCCATCAACCTCATGCTTTGAAAGATTATCATTATTTTCTCTTCTAAGCATAAAAATTGATATCAACTTACCATCATCATCATAAATTTCTTTTCCTTTATACCTATCTTGAATTTCACTTGATGAAATTCTAGCTCCCAGACCTGGTGTCTCCGTTTTGTGATCAAATGCTACGCCAATTACTCTATTTAGATCCTTATCTAGAGCTACAAATCCAGAAATCCAATCCCATAATCCATTTCCAAACATAGGAAAAATATACGCATCTACCGATTCTCCTGTATTACTATACATAAATACAGGATATTGTCTATCCTCAGGGTTA
>ERZ651768.2468-NODE-2468-length-12817-cov-9.730691_pt1 | contig 12817 bp, 10 predicted proteins | sample MGYA00514754_ERZ651768 | MGnify/ENA metagenome assembly ERZ651768 | reverse complement strand
CATAGAGCAGCATCAAATAGTCCCCGGTATGTCGGCACCCCCACTTGGAGCTATTAACCGCGTTGCCCAGCTGAAATTCACGGGTCAGCGGCCAGAAGGCATTGATAATCTGCTCTACAGCGTGTGACCATGCGTCTGGATCGGTGGCGTTTTCCCTGCTTTGAAGAATATTGACCAGAATCGTTTGGGTCGAAAATTTCTGGGCAAAGTTAAGATAGGGTTCGAGTTGATCGGCATGCCAAGTCGGCACGCGAAGTAAGAGTCGCTTGGCGCCGAGCTCCTCTACCAGCTCGACAACATGGTTCGGGGCGCAACGGTCATTGGAAATTCCGAGGCCGATGAAATCCGCCGGCTGTGGCGGCGGTTTCGCCGTTGCGGTTCTGAAAAGACGGGCCAGCGCAAAAGGGAAAATGGCGAACCCCGTCAGTGCGGTTTTGCCATACTCCATAAGATGAGAGAAAGTGGCGCGTTGTTTATGGCTGGGCGCCAACCGATACGGTTGATCTGAGTGCGGATCCCACCAGTGAGGATGTTCGGGCGTCATGCCCGCTGGGCCAAGATGTCAAGGATCGGATGACCCCGCTCGATACCTTGCGCTTCATATTTCGTTATCGTCCTCCGGTGAAGAGGCTCCATGCCCTGATCTGGTGGGTCTAAATTTGTCAGCAGAGGTTCGAGCGCAATACATTCCAGGATGGTTTGGCAATAGTGGTTGCAGTCTGTTGCAATGCGAAGAAAACCCCTTAGCTTGAGGCAAAGCGCGAGATTATGCAGGAAATCAGGACGAAGAATGCGGCGTTTGTGGTGTCGTTTTTTGGGCCATGGATCAGGGAAATAGATCAACACGTTGTCGAGTGAGCGTTCAGTAAAACGGCGGAGAAAAACTTCCGTCGCATCTTGCAGCAGTATTCGTACGTTACCAATCTCGAGGCGATCGAGTGCCAGCATCAACCGGCCGGCACCCGGTCGATAAACGTCGACGCCGATATATCCTTGATTTGGGTGGGCCAGTGCGAGATCAACCAGGTTTTGCCCATTTCCGAATCCGATTTCTAAGGTTAGAGGACGTTGATCTCCGAATATTCCTATTGCGGTCAACAAAGATGTGTCGTCGCTAATGCCATACTTAGGCCATAAGACCTCAAGCGCCCGGTGTTGGGCCCTTGTCATCCGACCCTCCCGGCGTACGTAACTCCGGACCGGTTTGTGGAAAGTCGAGTGATCGATACGCGGTGACAACAATCGAACTCCTAACAGGCCGGGCTCTCCTGCTGAGCGGAAACAAGACCTGAAGATGGCGCCTGGGTCGGTTCCAATTGTAGAAATACCTGCTGGTTGTTGTGCGACATCTGCCCCTGAATGATAATCGAATCACGTGGGATCAGGGCGGGTATAGTTCGATGGTAGAGCCTCGCGGGTGTTGTTCAATGGTAGAACCTCAGCTTCCCAAGCTGATGACGTGGGTTCGATTCCCATCACCCGCTCCATTTTTTGCAGACCCTCGTGGCGTCACACTCCGTAGTCTTGCATCGGCGGGTAGACGGTAGACAAGGAGATCGCATGTAAGATGGTGATTCCAGCGAATTCGATGGCACAAGGCAGATGAACACCAACTGGAATTATCCGACCCGTGTGCGGGTCGGTGCTGGTCGCTTACGGGAAGTTTCCGATGCCTGTCGGGAACTCGGAATTACCGCCCCATTACTCGTTACAGACCCAGGGCTTTTGGATTTGCCGATGGTTGACCAGACGGTCGAATTTTGCAGGTCAGCAGGGTTGGCTTGTCGCGTTTTCAGTGCGATCAAGTCGAATCCGACCGGCACCAACGTGGAACAGGGAATTTGCAGTTACCATGACGGCGACCACGATGGCGTGATCGCAATGGGTGGCGGTAGCGCGTTAGATGCCGGCAAGGCTGTGGCCCTGATGGCTGGGCAGCACATGTCCCTGTGGGATTTCGAAGATATCGGTGACAACTGGATGCAAGCCGATGCCGAGGCGATCGCATCTGTTGTTGCCATTCCGACCACTGCGGGTACGGGTTCTGAAGTTGGGCGCGCGTCGGTCATTCTCGATGAAGACGCAGCGCGAAAGAAGATCATCTTTCACCCTCGCATGTTGCCATCGATTGTAATTCTTGATCCCGAACTGACGGTTGGGCTGCCGCCTTTCCTCACTGCCGCCACTGGGATGGATGCGCTTTCTCACAACCTCGAAGCATGGTGTTCGCCTGTGTACCATCCGATGGCGGAGGGCATTGCGGTCGAGGGGATACGCCGAATTCGAGAGTACTTGCCACGAGTGGTGGTTGACGGTTCGGATGTCGAAGCGCGGACCCAGATGTTGGTGGCCTCGACTATGGGTGCAACCGCTTTTCAGCGGGGGCTCGGGGCGATGCACGCATTGGCCCATCCATTGGGCGCACTCTACGACGCGCATCATGGCACCTTGAATGCGGTATTGATGCCGTATGTGTTAGAAGCCAACCGGTCGGTGATTGCCTCCGAAATTAGGCGCCTCGCTCAATACATTGATCTTGAACCCTCGACGTTCGAGGGATTCTTGAACTGGGTCCTAAGACTGCGGCGTGAGATCGGCATCCCGGAGGATCTGGCTGCGCTCGAAATTGGTGATGATGAAGCCCAGCGGATCGGGCAAATGGCCTTTGAAGATCCGTCCGCATCGACCAATCCAATTTCCTTGACACCCAGCGACTATGAGACCATTTTTCGCAATGCGGTTCGCGGCCACATGAATTGCGCCACGGGATGAGCCCATCAACCGTTCGAGCTCGACTCGGAGTTTTGCAGTGCGATGAAGTGCGCCCCGAACTTAAGGGCGTTTTTGGCGATTATGATCAAATGATTATCAACGCCATGAAAATTGCGGAGCCGGCAATTGAATACACGACATACCGGGTGTTTGAGGGGGAATTTCCGGATTCAGTACGGGTGTGCGATGGATGGATTACCACGGGTTCACGCCACAGTGTCAACGACCACACGGATTGGACTCATCGCCTGGCGGATTTTGTTCAGAGAATATTCGAAGCCGACCGACCGTTAGTCGGCATCTGCTACGGCATGCAGATGATGGCCAAAGCGTTGGGTGGAACTGTGACATCAGCTGCCAATGGATGGAACGTAGGGATGACGACGAGTCGAATTCATACGAGAGAAGCGTGGATGGGTAAGACTGTCGGGGCAACCGTGAATCTGCTGGTGAGTCATAAGGAGCAGGTAACCAAGTTGCCGGTGAAGGCCCGATGCATCGCCAGTTCTGAGTCATGTCCCAATGCCATCATCGGATTGGGCTCGTCGATGATTGGTTTTCAGGGACATCCCGAGTTTACCCCCGAATACGCCCGCGCCCTGTTGGAGTTGCGTCGGGGCGTTATTCCGGCAGAGCGGATCGATGCAGGTCTTGCTTCACTGGCCATGGCGCTCGACAGTGATCACGTCTTCAGATCGATTGTGGATTTTTTCTGTAATGCTGGCGCACGGGATAGGAACGCCTGAATCTCCAATTCATTGCCGCCACCAAGGCTGGGGTTACCGCTGCGCCCGGTCCTTGGCGCTAGATGCTAAGGTAATCATCTACTGGTACGACCACGGCAGCGATCTTCTTATTTTGAACAGCATCGCGGTAACCGAGAACCTCTGGATTCTGGTAAAAAATGAGACCAAACTCTGGCTTTGCGAGACCGCTATCGTGACCGTCAGTAATCAGATCAAACACAGGTTCCAACCCTTGACTATGCTGGTCACGTTGGCCTGTTGCAGGCCATTCACAGCCACTGCCATACGTTCAATCGGGGTTCGGGAGACAGCCGACGGCATTGACAATGAGTAACGACCATCGCCAGAACGAGATGGAACCAGGGGCCCCGAAAGATGCCAACAACGCGGCTACGGGAGACGACACGGTGCCTACACGTCGTGGGCCCACCGCACCTAGATCCCATCACGCGGTCGCGGTTGCGGCATTTGTCGTGAGCCTCATTGCGCTCGCGGGCAGTGGTTTTGTCTGGTATTCCACGGCCGTAACCGGCCGGCTCGCATTAACTGAGACCCTCACTCGGGCCGAAGTCATCGCGCAGGAGTTCGACGCACTTCGATCCTCCCAGCGAACCGCCGAGACCCAACAAAATGTACTTCGCCGGCAAATCGAAGACAATCGACGGGCGCTCGAAGACGAACTCAAAGCACTGAACGAAACAACCAGAACTGAGTTTTCACGGCTCGACGAACAGCAAAAGAAAGTAGAGCGCGAACTCAAAGCCGAGTTCGATACGTTGGTCCGATCGATGGAATCCACCCGACAGGAAATGTTTCGGGGGACCGACGAGTGGCTGTTGGAAGAGATCAGTCAGCTGCTTAGCCTGGCCAATGAGCGATTGTTATTAATAGGCGATGTACGGTCGGCCCTCACAGCTCTGGAGCTGGCCCAAGAACGGATGACAGAGCTGGCTGACCCGACGCTCCTCGGGGTGCGGCGACAACTGGCGGCGGACACCGCGATACTGACTACCATTCCGGTTCCGGATATTGATGGCATTGTGCTGCAGTTGTCGATCCTGATACAGCAGGTTTCCGACCTGCGCCTGGCTGGTGAGGCCGTGGTTGCGGGGTTTACCGACACTGCTGAGCAGGCCAGCAAACCATCTGCTGCGGACAACACATTAAAAGGGTTAGGCCGCAGATTGATTGAAGACTTAAGCGCCCTGGTTCGGATTCGAAATGTCGAGACCACCCAAGCGCCCAATCTCGCACCCGATCAACGCTTCCTGGTATATGAGAGCATCCGCTCGCCGCTGAATGCGGCCCAGTTGGCTCTGCTTCGCGGTCTCCCAGCGGTTTACCGTAGCAGCCTTGATCGAGCTCTAGCGGCCTTGACCCGCGGATTCGATGAGACATCAACCGAGGTCGTGGTGTTTCGCTCGGTCATCCAAGAGCTAGCTGTGGTCGAATTGACTAACGAATATCCAGATCTGTCAAAAACGCTTGGGTTGCTGCGAGAAATTATTCATCGGCGGAGTGGGTCGGAGTGAGGGGGGTTTTGTTGCTGCTGGCTGTAGTCGTTTTAGCAGTCCTGCTGGTGCAGGCGTCGATGGAGGATCCTGGTTACGTGCTGATTTCTCGCGCCCCCCACGAAGTGGAAATTTCACTGTCCCTTTTCTTGTTGGTGTTGCTGGTTATTGTTGTTTTTATCTATTTCGGGGTACGGCTGATTATCCGTGTGTTCTATGCTCCTCGAGATATAGGTCGTTGGCATGGCCGCCGGAATGCCCTGCTGGCCCGCCAGGCGACCTTGGATGGGTACGCCCGCCTGATCGAAGGGGACTGGGAAGCGGCGGAAAAGATTTTGACTCGACGACTCAGTTACAGTGCTACGCCTTTACTCGATTGCCTCGGCGCCGCTTATGCGGCCCAGCGACACGGCAATACAGAAGCAAGGGATGATTACCTAACGCGGGCACGGGCGCTCGACCCTGATCATAGCGAGGCGATTGAACTCACCCGCGCACGATTGCTGGAGCAGTCAGGGCAGACCGACGAGGCGCGCGGCGTTCTCGAGCATCTCCATGAGCAAGGCGCCGACAGTGGCGCAGCCCAGGGCATGCTGGTCAGTTTGTTACGCTTGCAGCAAGACTGGCGTGCATTAGAAGAAATCTTGCCGCAGCTGAGACGCAACGCCTTATTGCCTGCAGCGGAGCTCGAGACTGCTTGGCGCGATGTTCAATGTCAGCGCTTGAGTGAAGACTCGGATCGAGATGGAGCGAACGCGAATCGGGTATGGTCGAGTCTGTCTCGAAGGGATCGAAAAGACCCGTTGTTGATCGGAGCTTACTGTCGCCGTTTGATGGATACCGGCGATATGGCGCAAGCCGAGAAATTGTTGTGCAAAACCATCGGGCGGCGGTGGGATGGCGAATTGGTTCGGCTGTATGGGTTGATCCAAACCGAGCAGCCGGGGGGGCAGATCCGGGTGGCCGAAGGGTGGGCGAAGACGCGGCCGGAAGACCCCGATCTCCTGATCACGTTGGCCCGCCTGTACCTGCACGCGGGCAACCGCGATCGGGCCCGGGCCCTGCTGGTAGAAGCCGCCCGTCACGGCGGCGGTCGCGAATCTTACATGGAACTCGGCCTGTTGCTGGAAGCGGCGGGTGACGGCGATAAGGCCTTACAGTGCTACCGGCGCGGCCTTGAGCGACTTGACAGCCAGCCCGCAGCATCGATGCCCGAAGTGTCTCGCGGTGAGCTCCTGCCCCCTGTATCGGAGCAGATGGATTGAGTTAAGAAAGACGCCACGGCCAGCCGAGGTATTGTCTTGGCCGTGGAATTGCATGCCTACTGAGATATCCGAATTAACGTTTTAGCCGTCACTTTGGTTAATGCCTGAGCTCCCTGAAGTTGAGACCACGCGGCGGGCCATCAAGCCGCTGCTCGAGCACTCGATCGTTCAGGCGGTCAAGGTTCGCCAGCGGAAACTCCGCTGGCCCGTAACCCAGGGTTTAGCGCGACAGATTCGCGGCGAAGAAATCCTTAAAGTCGCGCGGCGGGCGAAGTATCTCCTGCTGATTTTTCGCCACGGCACCTTGATGATTCATTTAGGTATGTCCGGCCGGCTCCGGGTATTGCCAGTCAGCGTGCCGCCTGAGAAACACGATCACGTCGATCTGATATTCACGAATCGCCGGGTATTGCGGTTCCATGACCCGCGCCGCTTTGGCAGTGTGCTCTGGGTAAGGGGCGACCCGCTTTGCTCGCCTCAACTGGCACACCTCGGGCCGGAGCCATTTGACGAGGCATTTTGCGGTCGGATGCTGTTTACGGCCGCGCACGGGCGCCGGGTGGCGGTCAAAAACTTTATCATGGATGGCCGGATTGTGGTTGGGGTCGGTAATATCTACGCTAACGAATCGCTGTTCCGAAGTGGAATCCTGCCCGGCCGCTCGGCAGGTCGGGTGGCACTTCATCGATATCAAGGCTTGGTTGCCGCCATTCAGGAAGTTCTGACTGAGGCGATCGAGGCAGGGGGTACGACGTTGCGGGATTATGCGCAGGTAACCGGCGAGCCGGGCTATTTCGAACAGGCACTGCAGGTGTACGAACGAGCCGGTGAGCCGTGTGTAAACTGCAACAGCGTTATCCGTAGGAAAGTGATCGGCCAAAGAGCCTCGTACTACTGCGCGAATTGTCAGCGTTGACGAAAAAGCCAACAAAAGGGTTGGCGTAAGAAAATGCCATGAAGGATAGCAAGATATCACTTGACACGGACTTTGTACGCAGTCAATTCCCGGCGTTTCAGGCTGAGGAAAGCCGGGATTGGATCTTCTTTGAAAACGCGGGTGGTGCGTACGTGCCGGCCACCGTAATTGAAAGACTCAAGCGGTTTTTTGTGGCGCACAAGGTGCAGCCGTATGGGTCATTCGCACTGTCTCGCATAGCCGGCGAAGAGATGGATGAGTCGTACCGGGCCATTGCCGAGCTTCTTCATGCCGAAGTAGATGAGGTCACGCTGGGTCCCTCTACGACACTTAATTTCTACGTACTTGCTCAAGGCCTACGTCATCTGTTGAACCCGGGTGATGAGATCGTCGTCACGAATCAGGATCATGAAGCAAACGTGGGCGTATGGCAGCGATTATCTGAATTTGGTGCCGTGATTCGGGAATGGCGGATTCAGAAAGAGACCGGTGAACTCGACATTTCGGACTTTGAAAGCCTGATTGGTGATCGAACTAAGCTGGTTTGTTGTACCTTGTGCTCGAACGTGGTTGGCACCCACAATGACATCGGTACTGTTGCTGAATTGGCGCACCAGGTGGGGGCCTTGGTGGTGGCGGATGGGGTTTCCTATGCCCCGCACGTAATCCCGGATGTTCACAAACTGGGTGTCGATTTCTATGGGTACAGCACCTACAAGACCTTTGGAACTCACCAAGGTGTGTTGTGGGGTTCACGCAGCGCACTTCAGCAGGTCAAAGCGCAGGGACATTTTTTTAACCAATCGGAATCGCGTTACCGACTGAATCCGACCGGCCCCCAACATGCGGAAATTGCGGCGCTCGCTGGAATCACGGAGTATTTCGATGCGCTGTACCAGCACCACTTCGGCGAATCGTCAGAAGACCGCCACGACCGGGCCCGCAAAGTATTTGCGCTGGTTGCGGAGCACGAAGCGGCCCTCGCCAACCGGCTACTCGCTTATTTGAAGGAGCGCCCCGATCTGCAATTATTGGGACAGGATCATGCAGAACCCGGTGGACGTGCTTCTACAGTCGCGTTTTACGCCGCCGGTATCTCTTCGGCAAAGATCGAGCGTGGACTTGCCGAACGGGGAATTGGGGTGGGCAGCGGGAATTTCTATGCACACCGCTGTATTGAAGCGCTTGGTATTGATCCTAATGATGGGGTGGTTCGCGTCAGCATGGTTCACTACAACACTGAAGATGAGGTCGATCGACTGCTGAGTGCGCTCGACGAGATTCTGGTGAGGCCTTGATGCATCAAACAGAAATTCCACTGGGGGCTATTGCTGTCCAAAATGTGAAGAACTGGGGCACTGAGGTGCCCACGTTGCCCGGTTCTGAGGCATTCAAATCGGTCGGTAGGGACACACCTGCCGGGCAGTTTTCAGAATCAAGGCGGATTGTGCAATGAAACAGCACGCGCAAGTGGTCATTATCGGCGGCGGCGCCTTGGGGACGGGGTTGCTGTATTTCCTAACCAAAGAGGGTTGGCGCGATGTTGTTCTGGTCGAAAAAGGTGAATTAACTTCTGGGTCGACCTGGCATGCAGCCGGGCTAGTGCCACACTTTATTGGCGGACTCAGCATGGCGAAAGTGCATCATGCAGGGTCTGAGTTGTACAAGAATCTCGAAGCCGAAACCGGTCAAGCGACCGGCTGGCACGGGTGCGGCGCAGTTCGCCTTGCTCTGCGAGACGAAGAGGTGGACTGGTTTCACGCTGTCAAGGGCGTTCTGGATTACCTCAACATCGAATCATTTCTGATTGGACCATCAGAGATTCAGGAGATCCATCCGTTACTGGTAGTAGACGATGTAAAGCTCGGGTTTTATACCCCAACCGATGGTCACACCGACCCCGCCAGCAGCACCAATGCTATGGCGGCGGGTGCCCGGATGGGCGGGGCCGAGATTTATCGTCACACGCAGGTCCTCGATACGCGCCTTTTGGACAACAACGAATGGGAGGTCGTGACCGATCAAGGCACCATCGTCTGCGAACATGTGGTGAATGCTGCGGGCAGTTTTGCCCAGCAGGTTGGGGAATGGGTAGGGCTCGATCTGCCTATCGTCAACATGAAACATCACTACCTGGTGACGGACAACCTGCCGGAGGTGGAAGCGCTTGATCGAGAACCGCCCGTTGTGCGCGATCCTCGGGCCTCTTGTTACTACCGACAGGAACAACAGGGCATTTTGATTGGGCCCTATGAGCGAAACGGTGCCGAGGCCTGGGGTCTGGATGGGATTGACTGGAGTTTTGACATGGAACTTCTGAACCCGGAATTAGAGCGGTTGGAGAGTAGCCTGGAGTTGGCCGCACAGCGCATTCCCTGCTGGACTGATGCCGGGATCAAGCGGGTGGTCCATGGACCCATTACGCATACACCGGATGGTGGTTTCTTGTTGGGTCCAGCGGCGGGGCTTCGCAACTACTGGTTGTGCTGCGGTGCCTCGATCGGAATTACCCAGGGGCCCGGTTGTGGCAAGTACCTGGCACAGTGGATGGTTCATGGCCAGACGGAGATCAACGTGCGGGATATGGATCCGCGTCGTTATGGTTCATGGGCCTGCGGTGACTATGCCGTGGCCAAATCCATCGATGAATACCAGCTGATGTATCAGCCCTATTTACCAGGTGAGTTTCGAGAGGCCGGTAGACCGACGCGCAATACCCCACTTTATGGAATGTTCAAGGATCAAGGGGCCATCTATGGCGATACCTTCGGCTGGGAAAGGGCTAAATGGTTCGCCCCACAGGGGGTCGCGGAGCAATACGGATTTCGACGCAGCAACTGGTTCGCTACGGTGGGCGAGGAATGCCGCGCAGTGCGAGAGAAAGTCGGGCTGATGGATTTATCGAGTTTTGCTAAATACGAGATTACCGGCCCTCATGCAAAGGCATTGCTTGACCGCTTGTGTGCGAACCAAATTCCTGAAACGAATGGCAAGATCATCTTAACGCAGATGCTGACCCATCTCGGTGGTATTGAGTGTGAGGCGACTGTGGCTCGACTGAATGCGGAGCACTACTACGTACTGTCCGGAGCGGTCGCAGAGCTTCACGATTTCGACTGGCTGGTTCAGCACATTGAGCCCAGCGAAGAGACCGACGTGGCCAATGTGACTGATGACATCGGTGTGTTGGTATTGACGGGTCCCAACGCCCGGGATGTCTTGTCACAACTGACCCAAGACGGACTGACCAACCAGGATGGTTTCACCTGGATGACGATCAGGGACATCACGGTTGCAGATATCCCGGTTCGCGCCCTCAGGCTGTCGTACGCCGGTGAGTTGGGTTGGGAGCTGCATCACCCGATGAATAAAATGCCGATGCTTTTCGACGCTCTGATGAAAGCGGGGGCGGCGTTTGGGCTGCGCCTAGTTGGCACCTATGCGCTTAATTCATTGCGCATGGAGAAAGCTTATAAAGCATGGGGAACTGAGCTCACCACGGAAATTTCGCTTGTTGAAGCCGACATGATGCGTTTTGCCCGAAAGGGCGGTGGTTACATCGGTGCCAACGTGGTGGAGAGAAAATTAGAGGAAGGAGTCGATACTCACTTGGTTTATTGTGAAGTCGATGTGCTAGATGCAGATCCGATGGGGAATGAGCCGGTCTACGACGGCGACAAAGTTATAGGGATCACCACCAGCGGTGCTTATGGGCACTGCGTCAAGAAAAGTCTGGTCTTCGCCTACGTCAAAACGGGACACGAGAGAGCCGGTGCGCAGTTTGACATTGAAATTCTGGGCGAGCGGCGGAGAGCGACAGTCCTGCCAGAGCCTGCATGGGATCCAGAAAACGAGCGTCTACGGGCTTAAGTGAAATTAACTGGGGTGGGTATCAGATACCAGCATCGCTCAGATGGGGATACACTTATTCCTCGAGACCCCAACCCCAGCCGAACTCCTCGACCACCTGAATGAGGTCCGTTTGTGACACGATGCCGATGGGGACGCGTTTATTCTCGACCACGAGTCGGCGCACATTGTGGTGACGAAGTGACTCGGCGATCATTTGTAGAGGTGTATCAGGCGGAATCGAAAAAAGTTCCCGGTTAGCGATTTCGCCGACCGTAACATCATCAACGGATCGATTTGGTCCTAATACCTTGGTCACAATATCGCGTTGCGTCACGATACCCCAGTGGCCATCGCCATCGGGCTCCACCATAATGGATCGCATCCCGAGCTCATGCATTCGGTGCATGGCTTCTGCGACCTGGGTCGAGGAAGAAACGCTTTTGATCGGCGACATGATGCCAGCCGCAGTCGAAGGCTGGCGGCCGGAGTCCTTCATTGCGGTTGTGGGATCACTGACTCGTTTCGCCTCCCGGGCGCGGCGTTCGGCTTCTAGGGTCTCTCTGCGTTCTTCTTCATAACGGGCGAGATCTTTGGAATTGCCGGTGATCTTGGCGATCAGCGCGTCGGCGAAGGTGCTGGTGGACACGGTGTGCGCACCCGTCATGAGGCGGGCGAAGTCGTAGGTCACGAATTTCTCTTGAATGACCTTCGGGTATGCTGCATTGATCAGATCAGCGGCTTCCCGCCAGCCGATGTATTCCAGCATCATGACGCCCGAGAAGATTAACGAAGAAGGGTTTACTTTGTCCTGGTTGGCATATTTCGGCGCAGTTCCATGAGTGGCTTCGAAGACGGCCATATGATCAGCGGTGTTAGCACCGGGTGCAATTCCCATACCCCCCACTTCGGCAGCGGCGGCATCCGATAAGTAGTCGCCGTTAAGGTTCATGGTTGCAATCACATCAAATTCCGACGGACGAAGTTGCAGTAACTGAAAAATGATGTCAGCAATTCGATCTTTGATAATGATCTTTCCCGCTGGAACTTTGCCGCCGTGAACCGCGTATAACTCCTCCTCCGTCACAATCTCTTCACCAAACTCGTCTTTCGCAAGTTCGTATCCCCAGTTGCGAAAAGCCCCTTCGGTGAACTTCATGATGTTCCCTTTGTGTACCAGGGTGACGCTTTCCCGTTTATGGTCAATTGCGTACTGAATGGCTTTACGAATCAGTCGTTTTGAGCCGTAAGGGCTAATGGGTTTCACTCCAAGCCCGGCGTCCTCAAAAAATTGAGCGCCCATTTCTTCTTTTAGAAATTTCGTGAGGCGTAAATTGTCTTCGGTCCCGCTTTCGTATTCGATGCCGGCATAGACGTCCTCTGTGTTCTCACGGAAGATCACAACATCGACTTGCTCCGGGTGACGAAGTGGCGATGGCACCCCCTGGTAATAACGAACAGGCCGCACACAGGCATAGAGGTCGAGCACCTGGCGCAAAGCAACATTCAGTGAGCGGAAGCCGCCGCCAACCGGCGTGGTCAAAGGCCCTTTGATGGCAACTGTGAGTTCGCGAATCGCATCCAGGGATTCTCTCGGAAAATAATCGCCATCGTAAAGACGCCCGGCTTTTTCCCCGAGATAAAGTTCACACCAATGGATCTTTCTTCGCCTGGCATATGCTTTTTCAACCGCGGCATCGAGTACCCGCAACATCGCGCGGGAAATATCGGGACCAATACCGTCTCCTTCGACAAATC
>ERZ651768.2467-NODE-2467-length-12825-cov-4.129197_pt1 | contig 12825 bp, 15 predicted proteins | sample MGYA00514754_ERZ651768 | MGnify/ENA metagenome assembly ERZ651768 | reverse complement strand
TTGCAGTTTTATTATCGAGATAACCTCCTTAATCTTCAACTCCCATTGCTGCTCTAACAATAGTGGAACTCCAATCAACTTTAAGCCATTTTACAACCTCAGGATTATAAAATCTTTCTCCTCCCCAGTTGTTATTACTCCAAAAAAAGCTGTTGCCAGCAAAAGACACTAGTTCACCGTTTTTATTAATAATCTGATTACCACTAACCTGTAAGCCACCGTGTTTTTCTACTATGGTAGTATCTTCTACGACTTCATTTGAGTTGTTTTCAGAGGTACTGTTTTTTGTACAGGAAATAAGAGTGATAATGAAAAATAGGCAGATGGCTTTTCTCAGAATGGGTAGCATAGGAAATTAACCTAATTTCTCATTTCAAGGGTAAATCCTAAGCGAAATCCATTATGTTCTTCTAGCATAACCTCCTCTGGCAGAAACCCTTTGGTTTTTGAAACGAATCCAAAGTCATATGAAAATCCGGGTATAGTTTTATTACTCTCATTCCAGAATCTGTATCTGATTTTCAGATCTATAGCTCCTCCGTTATACATATCAGCAGTGGTAAAACTATAGTCTTGTGGCTGCTTCCAGTAGTGACCCCTTAGGCTTATTGTTATTTTATTAGACAGATCGTATTCGTGGATCCCTATCCCGATGCCGCTAGACCAGTGATTCTTGTTGTGGAACTGTCTAAGGTAGAGGCTGATATTGTAGCCTTTATATTTTAACCAGATGTTTTCATCAATGAACTCGCCAAATGGCGCGAGCATGTGACCCGCACCAAGATTAACCTTCATATCCTTGTTTATCCTAAACCCTGATTTACCGAATAGGATAGGATTAAGGAGGTTTAAAAAGCTGTGATAGCCAAGATTATCTAGATACTCTTTTTCACGTTTTGTAAGGTCTTTATAGCGAGTATACCTATAGAACTCCATATCCGGCCTGAAAAGATGTCTCACAGTTCCATAAACATCATGGCCAACGATGTCTCGGTCCAGCTCATTTTTTTCTTCTTTTTTGTCAAGCTCATACTCAAAAAGACCCATGGCTATATACTGGACTATCCCGGCCTTTCTGCTAAAATACTCCCAATCATAATATTTATAGTCAGCCTTGTCAAAGCTGACCATGTCTTCGATTCTCTTGGCGATCATATAGTCTGACTCAAGACCGCCGTTATGCAGGCGAATGTAGCTGGCAGGATCACTATTTTTTAGGTTAATCAGTGTCTGATCTGTTACGCCATTGACATATGCTAGGCCATCCTTATTAAAAAATGGCTGAGAGATAGAGCCTATTCCTTTCGCGGTCAAGACAGACCTGTGACCCTCTTCATGGGTTAAGGGCATCAGTATTAGACCCTGTATCAGAGGCTCGATCAGGTCAGCAAGAAATTTACTTTTTATATGTGTGTGGAGACTCTTTGAGAAAAATCCATAGAATGATACATAACTCTCATTAAACTGCCGCATCGTGAAAAGCTTAGCAGGAGAGTCCATCATTACGATAGAATAGTTTGTTGTTGATATTAGGGTGCTATCTTGTCCGAATAAATAATTGTTATGAAGAACAAATATTATTAAAAGAAATATATTCTTGAGGCATTTACTCTTCTTCATCCGGCATAAAAACCTCAGCGCTGGTTGTACCACCTTCCTTGATATACTGTACGACTAATGCGGCTACCATTCCTATCCCTAAAATAATTATCAGGAATCTGTATGCAACGTCAAAATTCTGCGAAATGATAAGGAAAAACATTAATATTAATATTGATTTTATTGCCAAGTTATCCATGTCTAACTCCTTGTAAGTGTTAACATGAAATTACAATTAATATGATTGGACTTGTCAAGGTTATATAAAAATAAAAGATACTCTATATAATAGTTTATCTATAAGTGTTACACATTTCTTTTTCTCTTTTATTATCATATTGTCATGATTCAATAAAATGATATTTTTTCGTTTAGAGTATTAAATTATAGTTATGAATCTTAGAATAATCTTTATCCTTATAATATTTAATCAACTTATCTGGCCCAGAAATAATAAAACCGATAATGTGATTCTGATAACTCTCGATGGTGTTAGGTGGGAGGATGTTTTTACTGGCGCAGATAGAGATCTATATCAGAATAAAGATTATGTAAAAGACTTTGAAGGTACCAAAGAATATTGGGTGGATGATTATAAGCTTCGAAGAGAAAAACTAATGCCTTTCATGTGGAAAACGATTGCAAAAGAGGGGCAGTTATATGGAAACGTGGAAAAGGGGAGCGTAATGGAATTAAAAAACCCACACTGGTTCTCTTATCCAAGCTATAGTGAAATATTAGTAGGATATGTAGATCCAACAAGGAATAGTAATGCTAGTGAAAATAATCCTAATGTGACAGTTTTAGAGTTTATACATAACCAGCCGGGGTTTAAAAATAGAGTAGCCGCCTTTTGTTCTTGGGACGTTTTTGACTATATCATCAACGAAGAACGTGCAGGTTTTGTTGTTAACTCAGGTCAGGAAGAATTTCATGGTCTGAAAGGAAACAGGCAGGCTGAACTAATAAATAAATTGATGTTTAAAATACCAGTGCCCTGGGCGAGCGTTCGGTTTGATGCGTTTACCTTCTATCTTTCATTCAACTATCTAAAGGCTAAAAAACCGCGCCTGCTTTATCTTGCGTTTGATGGTACCGATGAATATGCGCATGATGGTCAGTACGATCAATATCTCTATTCCATGAACCGCCTAGATGGCTATATTAAATCTATTTGGGATTGGGTACAGTCAAACAGTGGATATAGGAATAAAACAACGATGATTATTACGACGGACCATGGCCGTGGTGATAAAATACTGAAAGAGTGGAGGTCTCATGGGTCAAGCATTAAAGGCTCAAAAAAAGTATGGCTCGCTATTATCGGTCCGGATACGCCTTCAACCGGTGAAATAGAAAACAGTGATCCTGTCTACAGCACACAGATTGCTATGACTATTGCAAGGCTATTAGACGTGGATTATAAAAATAAAAAAGAAGTAGGGACCGAAATCAAATCTGTTTTTAAATAGCATATACAAAATTAATATAGTGGAATGTTGTAGATTTTGATATGCTTAAGAGAATTATACCATTCCTCTTTCTGTCTCTTTTGATCCTGTTTGGGTGTAATGATGATGGTATTCCCATGTATTTCAGATCACTTCAACCAAGTGGTGGAAAAATTTTCAATGTAGATGTCAAAGAATTTTTAATAAGTACCTTTCCTAAAAGGATTTACATAAGCACAAAAGATTTAAATATTGATTCAACATCTTCTGATGATGAAGTAGACGATGAGTTTGAAAGATATCTCAACAAGCTAGGTATTAAAGGCAACGATCCTGAATTATGGTTTTTTTATTACCTAGCAGTTTTTAGTAAAGCGGGTAAAGATCTTGCAATAGAGATTAATCGTAATCATAAATACGTTGAAATGAATATAGACTTTAATGGTGATTTCAGAGTCTTTGAAGAATTTTCAATTGACAGTCTATTTCCTGATAGCATTTTTAGCGCAATGGGCACTGCATGGTCAAAAGAAAACATTATCTGTTTTAATAAAAAGAATGATAAAGGGTATTTTGAGATAGACAGAATCTGGGAGATAGACAGAACCGATGGTGGTATCAATATCTACAAAAAACCTTTTTCTGTTGGCGAAAAATCTCCAATAGAAACTTTCAATAAGGAACTTGGGAATATGAGAGAAGAGTTTAAACTCGAGATTGTAGATATTAATGACAGTCTAAACACTTATTCTGCTGATCCAGGATACATGGCATTCAGATGGGGACTAAAGCAAGAGTCATATAATTTTAACCAAAAAGCATTATTTACCAACGTAATATATGATTCTTTTGTAAAGCGAATTGAAACGGACAGTGTTAAATATGAACCACTTAATAGATATATAGATTCTGTTATGGATTAACCATGGATGAATTAAAGTATATAATCATTTTATTATTAGTCTTATCAATTGGTCATAGCCAGAAGCCACGAGCAAGAGACATTGGGATCTCATTTTTTGGTGATCCAGGGAAATTAAACGCAATAACCGATGTCAAAGGTGTTGAGGTTGGTCACGCTACGATTATTTCTGGTAAGGGTAAGAACGTAGTGGGCAAGGGTCCCGTTCGAACTGGCGTGACCGCGATCTTCCCAAGAGGAAAAAAATTCAGTCCTGTGTATGCAAACTGGTACAGCCTAAACGGCAACGGTGAGATGACGGGAACCACGTGGGTCACCGAGTCCGGGTTTTTGGAGACCCCTATAATGATCACAAACACAAACAGTGTTGGAGTTGTCAGAGATGCAGTCCTAAAATGGTTTGTTGATCATAACTGGTATGGTAATGAGGAATGGTGGTATACCTATCCGGTAGTCGCAGAAACCTATGACGGATTTTTAAACGATATCTATGGTTTTCATGTGAAAGAGGAGCATGTGTTAGAAGCCATTCGTGATGCAAAACCGGGACCTGTTGCAGAGGGAAATGTAGGTGGCGGAACTGGGATGCTAACCCTAGGTTTTAAAGGAGGGATAGGTACCTCATCCAGAGTAATAAAGATTAATGGTGAAAAGTTTGTAGTCGGTGTACTGGTGCAGTCAAATTTTGGAAGCAAAAAAAATCTTACTATAAGCGGTGTTCCTGTTGGGCTAGAACTGGCGGACACCTTAAGCAGAATCTATAATGCACCTCCAAGTAATCGGAGAAAAGAGGGTGACGGATCAATTATTGTTATTGTCGCCACTGATGCTCCGCTACTTCCTCACCAGCTTAAAAGAATCGCTCATCGCATACCAATTGGTATTGGGAATGTTGGCGGTAGAGGGTCTAACGGATCGGGAGACATATTCTTAGCTTTTTCTACGGCAAACACTAATGCTTTTAATCGGGATAGGACAACAAGCGTGAGAACACTTTCTAACGATCTGATTACTCCTTTATTCGAGGCTACTGTCCAGGCGGTTGAAGAGTCTATTGTAAATGCTATGATTGCGGCTGAGACAATGGACGGTATACATGGGAATACTGCTTACGCAATCCCTCACGATAGACTGATTGAGATACTGAAAAAATATAATCGCGCAGATTAAATATTATCAACCTCAGATAAGATATTCCTTAAATAAATCAAAAGAAAGTTTGGTAATATATTGTTATAAATAAGGAGTAATTATGAATAAATCAATATTATACATTTCTCTTATGTTTATCATAGGATGTGAGAGTCCCCAAAAATCAAATGGCTTTGCAAAAGGGTCTGAAAATTCTTGGAAAATTGGCAGTCAAGCAGGAGTGGATCTAGTATCAGAACTCGATAAAGCTTGGTCAAGTAAGGACTATGAAAAAATGAAAATGTTCTTTGATGATTCGGCTACCTTTATGTTTGCAGAGGGTCATAAGTTTAATTCAGTTGATGGCTTCATAGGGCACGTGAAAAAACAGTTTGGAGATCAAGAAGCGAACTGGACCTATGACTGGGCTGTTGCAGTTGATTTATCACCAGGAAAGGGTGGTGAGTGGGTAAACGCCGCTTTTACCTCCGACGTTTCCGATATAAAAGAGGACACAAGTAAGATACACTATAACGAGTGGTACTATATTGTAGATGAAAAAATACGTTTCTGGAGGCAAAGTAGACAAATCATTTTAGACGAATAATTCATCAATACGAGATTAGTTTAAGCCTATAAGCATCGCTCTGCGGGGCTTATTATTTATAAGACAAAAGTAATATTTTTTATTTAGATTAATAATCATAAGAATACCTTCTATCAATGAGAATAAAATTAATTCTTACACTCCTTTTCTTTTATCATTTAACATATGCAGAAGAAACGTATGACCCATCCGCAGATGCCATGGCTAACATTACCGCTGCCATTTCTCTTGCTAAAGAATCTAAAAAACATGTTTTCGTGAAAGTAGGTGGCAACTGGTGTGGCTGGTGTAAGCTGTATACTAAGTTTAGCGAGTCTGATAATGATATTACGCGAACAATGGAACAAGAATTCATTTCTGTCCTTGTAAACTGGAGCCCAGAAAATAAAAACCCTGAGGCTATGAGTTATCTAGGTAATCCACAGCGTTTTGGGTACCCAGTATTTATCATACTTAATGGTGAGGGTAAGGTACTTCACACACAAGACACAGCACTGCTTGAAGAGGGTCGAGGATATAATAAGAATCATGTCTTACGTTTTCTAAACGTCTGGACCTATTCTTCTGTACACCAAGATATCAATAAAAAAAATTAGAATAATTATAATGTTATACTTTAGCATAAATAAAATATATCTTATTATTGTTGCAATTAGTATTATTTATAATATCTACACCAATACGCTTGGGTTTATCCCTGGCGTTTGAAATATTATATGAGAACAAAAATGTCAAAGGAGTGATAAAATGCAGCATGAAAAATGGTCCTGTCCAAAGTGTAATAAAAAAAACTATGAGCTAGGTGAAATAAGAGTCACAGGTAGTTTTTGGTCAAAAATTTTTAACATTCAAAATAAAAAATACAGTGCTGTCTCTTGTGAGAAGTGTTCTTACACTGAGTTTTACAAAAGTCAATCCTCCTCTACGATGGCGAATGTTTTTGACTTTTTTACAAACTAGTTAATTGATTAAAATTATATTTATTGGCCTATAGATAATGCTAAGACCGTTTACACTAATATTTTTAATTTATACTGCATATTTTTTAGGTTGCGAGACCGAGATAAACAATAAGAATGACATGTCAAACAAGAATCAAGATACCTTTGAGACAACGGTAAATATTCCGGTCAAACTAAATTACTCTCTATATGTTCCAGATGACTACGATGAGACAAGCTCAGAGTTTCCGCTGGTACTTTACTTGCATGGTGTAGGAGAGAGAGGAGAAGACCTAAGTAAGCTAGAGAGCAACGGAATTCCGGAGCTAATTGGTAAAAGGAAGAAGCTCCCATTTATAACCCTGGCCCCTCAGTGCCCTGATTTTGGCTGGTGGTCAAGACCTGAGTATGTAGAGGCTCTGGCTAGTTTGGTAAAAAAAATTATAAGTGGTCATAAAGTAGATAAGCGGAGAGTATACGCTACTGGATTGAGTATGGGTGGCTATGGGACCCTCGCTCTAGCAAAAAAATATCCTAACTTGTTCGCCGCAATCATTCCAGTATGTGGAGGGATGGATGATCATAGTGATATAAAAAAATTAAAGGATCTACCTATTTGGCTTTTTCATGGTGATCAGGATCAGACACATCCTGTTGAAAGTTCTATAATTATTCATGATCTTCTGAAGCCTATAAATAAAGAAATAAAACTAACCATCTATGAGGGTATAGGCCATAATTCCTGGGACATGACCTATGCCAATGATGAAATCTATGATTGGCTGCTAAGTCACAAAAAGGATTGATATTATGAGTTGCGCAATGAACCTTAGAATATTTTTTCAATACCTGAGCATATTTGTTTTGCATTTTAGTCTTCTGTCTTCTCAGAATGGCATTTTAAACGTTGGCTTTGATATTGATGATACTATTTTGTTTTCAAGAGATGTTTTTCTTAATCTTCCAGAGGATAAACGAAATCCCGTGGAATATGGTTGGATTAATTCACATGACGAGGACTATTCATTATTTATGACTCCTACTGTTGAGTTAGTTCATTTTTTTTATAAGAATGGACACAATGTCTTTTTCATTACCTCAAGATCAAACCCTAGTGGAAATATTCTGGCAAAATTCTTATCGGATGAGCTGATGTTCCCGGTTGAGGTAAACAAGAATCTGTTTTTTTCACCAAAGGAGCGGATTAAAGGAAAACGATTTACAACAAAACAACGTATCATGAAGCGCCTTAGACTTGATCTGTTCTATGGTGACGCTGACACGGATATGATCGCAGCCCTAAAAGCTGGTGTTCATCCCGTTCGGATAGTACGGCATAAAAAATCGATCGTTTCATATGGGTCAAACTATTTTGGAAATACTATTGAAAATACCACACCAAAGAATCCGTTTACGCTAGAAGATCTAAATATTTTCTATTCTAGCAACGTGGGTATTTTTGGGGAGTCTATCTATCCCATAATCTGGGAAGGTCCGCTAGAGTAATTCTCGAAAAGAGTCTCTAATAAAACTAACTTGTAAGTTTCAGGTATTATATGATCCTAAACTACTATAAGGCATTAATATTTTTCCTTTTATGCTTTGACATTTCGTCGGCAAAGATCACTCGAGTAATGACCTATAATATTCACCATGGAGAAGGAACCGATAACATAATAGACCTGAAAAGAATAGCTCAGGTTATCAACAAATGGAGTCCTGATTTAGTCGCTCTCCAAGAAGTAGACAACGAAACAACCAGGTCTGGCAATATCAACGAGACAGATACACTGAGTATGCTAACCCAGATGTATTCGGTATTCGGAAAGAATATTGACGTTTTTGGAGGAGGATATGGAAATGCAATACTCTCAAAATACCCCATTATAAGATCAGAAAACAGAAAACTACCCAGAGTCAATAATGGAGAGCAGCGGGGTTTATTAGCTGTGTGGGTAGAAGTCCCATTCTCAAAAGAAAAACTAGTGTTTATTTCTACACATTTTGATCATCGAACAAATCCTCAAGAGAGAGTTCAATCAACGAAGCAGATTAAAAGTTGGATAGAGCGAGGCGATTTTGGTGATCATATAATATTAGCGGGTGATCTAAATGATATACCCTCAAGTGATATACTGCTAGTGTTTAACTCTATCTGTGATGGTTCCAACCAGAGTAATAAGTATAAAACATTTCCTGCAGAAAATCCAACTAGACAGATTGACTACATTTTTGCATGTAAAAAAGGACGTTATAGTATTGACAGTTTTCATGTTATTGATGAACCAATAATATCAGATCATCTTCCTCTGGTTAGTGATATTATTTTTCCTTAAATGGAAACACTTAGCAAGCCTTATTATCTATTTTCTGGTGTACCATCTCACACAGTCTATTGATTACATTTATAATCAATATTTAGTGTAAATATCTATTTAAATGGCTCTAACTAAAGAATTCATAAAAGCTCTTGATCAAAATGATCCACTGTCAGAATATCAGAATGAGTTTCACGTCACAGACAAGGATCTGTGCTACATGGATGGTAACTCATTAGGAAGACTGCCACTTAAAACAATTGAAAAAATTAGTTCATTTTTAAAGGATGAGTGGGGCAGCGAGCTGGTTGAGGGATGGGAACACTGGATAAATGAGGCGCAGGTAATAGGCGACCTATTAGCTGAAAGTATATTAGGTGCGAGAAAAGGAGAGGTGTTGGTCTGCGATACGACATCAGTAAACTTTTTCCAACTCTGTTCTGCGGTTGTAAAAGCGGACCAAACGCGTAAGACGATAGTCACTGATGCAGCTAATTTTCCTACAGATCGGTATATCCTTGAGGGTATCGCAGATGACTTTGGGCTGAAACTTATTATCATTGATAATGAAGATATTAATAGTCAAGAATATGAAAGAATTAGCCCTGAAGTTTTAAAGCCGTATCTAAGTGAGGATGTCTCTATGGTGACTTTCCAGGTACTACAATACAGGTCAGGTGCACTCAATCCGATAAGAGACATAACAAAATTAGCAAAACAATACGGCGCTCTTACTGTTTGGGATGCGAGCCATGCTGCGGGTTCTGTTGATCTGGATTTTGAAGGAAATCATATTGATCTTGCTGTTGGCTGCACCTATAAATATCTTTGCTCAGGCCCTGGATCACCGGCATGGCTATATGTTGAGAAAAGTCTGCAAAAAAAGCTCCAGGTTCCGATACAGGGCTGGTTTGCTCAAAAGAATCAGTTTGAGATGGGTCCCAGTTTTGAAAAAAGCCCGGATATTCGTGGGTTTCAGATTGCTAGTCCCTCACTCTTAGGCCTGCGTTGTGTAAACGTCTCCTGTGAAATGGTAAAACAGGCAGGGCTTAAAGAGATTGCAAAGAAAGCCCAAACAGGCACTGAACTAATGATTGATCTCTATGATGAATGGCTAAAAGACCTAGGTTTTGTTCTGATGACATCTCGTGATAGAAAAAAAAGAGGAGGACACATTTCTTTAATGCATGAGCATGCGAAAAATATTAGTGTAGCTCTACGTCAGTTTCAACGGGTTATCGTTGACTATCGCACTCCAAATCAGATTCGTGTTGCGATCTCACCCTTAGCCATGTCATACGATGAGATTTATAGGGGAATGGAAAAGATAAGAGAATCCGTTGTGAGGAAAGATTATCTTCAGGTTAGAGATAATCTTTCAGAGGTAACCTAGAATTGTATAATATAAATAATATATCCTACGAGGAGTCCACCGATAACAGCGATGATCCGGAATAAGGTTGGATTACTCTCAATTAGATCGTTTAATCCCATATATGAAATTAAGATAATAAAATCATTATTTTCCACTAAATGAATTTTTCATGATAAAACGATTGCACTCGTTAGATGCAATGCGCGCAATACTGATGCTGATTGGTGTCTATTTTCATCTCGCACACTCATACTCACTCTTTCCAAATCCATGGTCTCAGAATCCAGAGACTGTGAGTATTGTTTTTGATTATTTCAGAGAAATCTCTCACTATTTTAGGATGCACGGTTTCTTTTTGATCGCAGGATTTTTCGGGGCCCTTCTTTTTGAGCGTAAAGGAGGAAGGGAAATGATCCTTAATCGTTTTAAAAGGATTTTCTTGCCTCTTATGGTCTTTATTTGGCCTATCTATGTTATGAACAGATATAGCGAAGAGTTCGCAAAACATCAAAATGAGGGCCTAGGAATTATTCAGTCCCTTGAGGGCAGCCTAACTATATTTAATTCTTTAGGAGAATTCTTTCCATGGGTTACGATTCACCTATGGTTTTTATACTTTTTGTTTTTTATGTCTCTTTTTGCTCTAGCAGTAAAAAGAGTTTTTATAAATGTAAACGTTTTCGGAAAAGGATTTAAAAAAATAATATCCCTGCTATTTGAAAAACCATGGATGGGGACATTTTTATTTTGTTTTGTTTATGGTTTTTTCATGAGTTTAATGCACATGATTGACGCGCAGGTTGGAGGTGCTTGGCTGACCTGGTGGTGGTTTTTTATCCCTGAAGGAATAAAAAACTTTATTGCGTTTGGTTTTTTCTATTTTACTGGATGGCATATTTATTATCAGCGGCCACTCTTAGAAAAGCTAAATGTAAAAAATCAACTAACAATGCTTGTTGTATTCTTTACTATTGCTATTACCCTTGCATATAATCTTAGCCAGATCACAGAAAGCCCATTTCCACAGATGAATGCGGCATTTCATGGGGAGAAGAGTGAATTAGATTCATATAGTGATGTAACTTTTAGTGTCGACCTATCAGGGTTTGATTTTGATCAGTTTGAAAACAATGATGTTGATTTCAGAGGCGTTTTTGTTCAAGGGACATTTAACGGCTGGTGTGGTGACTGTGATAATCAGATGACAGATGAGGACGGTGACTTAGTTTACACTAAAACAGTTGAAGTAAGAAAAGGCTTCCATGAATACATTTTTACCGTAAATGGGTGGGACGGTATTATCCAAGAAAAATGGGATTGGCTGGGTGGTATTAAGGTTGGTACAGAGTGTGATGCAATACCTGGTGACGAAGATGGTACCTACGGTCTTAGACTAGGGGATGTAGATATCATTCTTAATGCTGTATGTTGGCAGTCATGTGATGATTGTGATGGTAAATTAGTCGCCTCCACAAAAATATCTGATGAAGAGGCATCTAAAAGAAGAGTATTTGATAAAGCATTTTTCTTTCTGTGGAATTTTTTAGTTCCGGTTCAGGTAATGCTTGTTCTGGCTATATTTGTAAATTTCTTTAACGTTCAGTCCACAAAGATCAAGTATATTAGCGATGCCTCATACTGGGTATACATCATACACCTTCCGCTGACTCATTTTATTCCAGGCCTTTTTCACCAGAGCAGCATGAATGTATTTATAAAGTTTACGATAACGTCTATCATTGTTACAGGTATCTGTTTTACCAGCTATCATTATTTGGTTCGTTCAACATTTATTGGAGAATTTTTAAATGGAAGAAGATACTCTAATAGATAACAAACCAGTTCAACCTAGTAGTCTATTTGTACGATTGGTAATTTGTCCATAACAAAAGTAATACACTTTTAAAGGAGAAAAATATTATGGGGAATTATATCAACTGGACTGAAGAAGAGTTTAAGGCTTACCTATGTATTTATGCTGCAGAATCAAACTTTGAGTATCACCTTAAGGAGAAGAAATTTATAGAATCAAAGTTTAGTTCTGAAACGATTAATAAAATCAAAGAGGAGACGGACGATCTGAATGATTATCAACGGTCTCATATTATAGCAGAGTATGTTAAATCAAAAGACTATAATCAGGCGCAGCTAGAGAAGATGCTGGCCGACATGAAAGAGGTTTATCTTTCAGACGGGAGCTTCGATAAATATGAGCAGTCAATATATAATATGCTCAAAAAGATCATGAAAACATGAGGGTATTTAATAATAATCTCGAGACTCACCCCAGGGGCCCCAGAAGTTCTAATAAAAAGAAGGCTGTTCTGATCGGTGCCACAGGCGCAACCGGAAAACAGCTTCTGAGACAGTTATTAGATAGTGACCAGTGGGAGAGGGTTACCTCTGTAAGCAGGAGGCCGGTATTAAATGGTAAGGGCCATGATAAGCTGAATGAAATTGTTGTTGAATCTTTCGACAGTC
>ERZ651768.2465-NODE-2465-length-12828-cov-23.795310_pt1 | contig 12828 bp, 12 predicted proteins | sample MGYA00514754_ERZ651768 | MGnify/ENA metagenome assembly ERZ651768 | reverse complement strand
TTATTGACCATCAATAACACTCGGTCTGGATAACGATGTACCATTTCTGGCACAGGCATATCCCCCTCTTCATTCAATGGATCAGAAACAAGAAGACTTTCTTCATCAATTATATCGTCTAATTCATCAAGCGTAGGCACTACTTGTTTCCAGAGGGGATCATTTGCACTCTTTATCTGGCTTAAAAAATAAGAATTAATTCGAATGGGAAATATCTCTGCAACTTTTTTTAATTTTTTGCGATATTCGATTGAGTCTGGAAGAAAAGGTAGATCTTCTACTCGCACAACACTGCCACTTAGTTGCTTTTGCCACTCTTGCATGATTTTCCTTTAAAAGGGGGGGTTAGGATTCAACCGGGTATGTTTTTTTCAGATAATCAATGATCTCATATTCATCGCTCAAAACCACATCACCATCGACAAGAACCGGGACCATACTCTGCCCAGAAACTTTGGACACCTCTGTTCTCTCATGATGAGTCCAGGGCACATCAATAGTCTCGTAATCCAGCTCAAGTCTTTTTAATTCTGAGCGAACCATAGCACAATATCCGCATCCATCAATGTTATAAAGCTTCATCTGGTCCATTTTAGCTTTTATAAGTAAAAATTAATCATTTTTTTGCACAAGGAATCAAAACCGCGTCAGACATCCCGTGAATTTTCTTTTTATCATGAGGACACAAGGTAGCCAGAATTCCAGTCAGCCGAGCCGAGCCATCAATCAAAAAATAATATGGAGTGAGTCGAACTCGAGACTCCATCTCTACAATAGAGTCAGTAAATCTGTCCCGGTAACGTACCCTGACTCTTCTCCCTTTATGGAAAACCTGCAAAACTGAAGATCCCTCTGGGAACTTAGCCAAACTGTCTTCCAATGTTTTTTTCCACACTTCGGCAGAAACATCATGCCCAATTACAACACCTCGGCTACCCCAAGATTCTGGCGAAAAACCAGAAGGCTTAATAACTAACTCCCTTTCTTTTTGAGTTAAAGGAATAAGTTCCTTCCAATTCTGAACCAGTTTGCCACCTATATCTAACCCTGGAATTACCGCGTATTCTGGAATTTCTCGAGAATCCAAAATCCACGTTTCTGGAATTAGATGAGATAGGATTGAAAAAGTTTCACAACCTAACCCTTTTTCCCATAATGAAGTCAGAACAGGGTGCTTAAATAAACTAAATGCAAGTTTCTCTTCTAGGTAAGGCTTGAAGGGTGGTGTTATCTTGACTCTCCCCTTTTTACAGCTGTACATAATCAGTTCAGCCTTAGGAATATTTTTCAAATCAAACAACTCAAAAAAACGATATAAAACATCTATCTTTACCTCGTCGTTATTCTTCTTAAAAAATAAACCTTCCTCTCTAAAAATCAGCTCCTGAGGTCTTAAAGCAAATACAGGAAAACCCTTATCGTTTAAATGCTGTGCTAGACTCGACATCTCACCCCAGTAATCATTAGCCTCGTCGGACACTATAATAGCTACCACACAGGATTTTTCACCAGAAACAGACTCAGCCATTTTGTAAAATGCTTCTGGAATACCTCCCTCACTCATTCCAACCATCACCTCACCCATGCTTGAATATAGATCCATGAGACGAGCAGTTAAACCAAATCCACCAGGTACAGAATCTAGTTCAGTAATAGAAAAACCTTTTTCCGTAACCATAATATCAGGCCGTATTATTCCTGGCAGATCGCCACGAATTCGCTTCATTCTCGAATAGGCAACTAAATCATCGGGTTTCCCTGCATCCAAATATTGCGCAAACCAAGAGGGGATTTTCCCTTTCACACTATCTGCATAAAGACTGTTTAGTACAGTGTAAAATTTCAGGAGGTGACAACCAAGATCTTCGAAAAATAAGATTTCTTCAGAAGACAGATAGTAAGGCTCAGGAGATACTCGCCAGCTAGGCGCTGCCTTTTCAGCTTGGGTTGCTTTAGAGAAAAGGTTCGACTGGACTAGAGAAGATTCTATTTCCAAACAAATATCTTCCGGTTTTGTAATCATTTAAGAATACCCTGAGAAATTTTTCGCAAAAAAATAATCTTAACTAAAAAAAACTACTCCTTACAATATTAAATCCCTATATTGGCCACAGTACCTTCAAAAATCTAGCGTCAATAATCTTCAACTCATTTTACCACCTAACGAAATCATGTAAAACAGTTGTGGCAATTAAAACGGACCCACTATTATAATGTTAAGGCATAAAGTTAAAGTCGCCTTAATAAAAGGTTATTATTTTTCTAGGTAATATCATGGAGTCAGATAAAAATTCCCCCGAAAAAAACATAGTTATTCCATTATTTCCACTGCCCACGACTGTGTTTTATCCAAACACTTCTCTACCGCTTCACATTTTCGAACCACGGTATCGCAGCATGGTGGCGGACGCGCTAAATGGAAAAGGAGAAATTGGCATGATTCTCCTAAGGCCTGGATGGGAAAGTGATTATCAAGGCACTCCTGAAATCATGACTATCGGTTGCCTTGGGAAAATCGAGCACCATTCCGAATTACCCGAAGGTAAATACAATATATTACTTTCTGGACTCTATCGATTTCGCATTCTCAATGAAATAAAAGGAAAGATTTACCGACAAGCTCAAGTGGAGTTTTTGAAAGAAATCAATGACAAGGACCTAACTTCTGAACCCTCTCCTATCAAAGAGCAGCTAATTAGAATTATGCGACTATATTTAAAAAATCTCCCCGAAGGAACAAAAATCGAACAAGCACTCGACATGAAAAACTGCCGAAATCTAGCTGAATTTGTTGATAAGCTAACTCACCACTTCGATCTACCTGTAAATAAAATGCAAGAATTTCTAGAACAACAAGACGTTCAAAAAAGAGCAAATTCACTCTATTCACTAATTGAGTTCAAAAATCAGTTGATACAAATTTCAAAAAACATGAGAGGCAGAGAAATCGACTTTAGTATGAACTAATATAAACCCACTCATACATTAAGAATTAAATTATTTCTAGTTTTGATGATTTTTAAAATCTGTAATAGAAGCAAGTAGAAATTCCCCACAACGACAACAAACCAAAAACCAAACTCTATTGCATCGGCTAAAGAAAAAAATACCAGCAACATATTGTTAGTACATAAACACAAGGGACTTATTAACGTAAGGAAAACCTTGTCTCCATACCAGCTATTTTCTGCTAACCTCTGAGACTTGCTTTTAGATCCCAATTTTTTACTTAAACGATCAAACCAATCAATAGTTTTATCCTGCCACCCGTACAAAAAAATATGGGAACGTTGCAAAAAACAAACCAACATTGGAAGGTCCCCTCTATCGTAAGCCTTGTTATCTTCTTCGGTAATACTTTCATCTGCACGGTTACAAAGGTAAGTTCCTGAAATCGAAGTATACTGAACCAAATAAAACACAAAATACGAACAATGGATCAGACAACTCAGGAAAGCAATTCCTCCCAGAAACCAGTACAAAGAGTTGCTTGTTTCGCTTACCAGTCTTAAAGTCAAAACAAGGTAAACTAGAAAACTAACGATAAAATCTATTAGCGAATCTAGAAACCTCCCCAGTCGAGAAACTTCTCCTTTAACGCGAGCTAGATTCCCATCAACATTATCTAAAAAAATTTTTAAATATAGAAATAGCGCCCCCCACATTAACCCGACACTCGAATCAATCATGTAACAACAAACTGAAACAAGTCCTGCGATCAGAGAGATAATCGTAATTTGTGTCGGGGTAATAGAGAGTGGATATAAAAACTTAACAACCCACCGGTTAGGGAAACACCAAAAATCGTTAACATCTAAAAAACGCGCTTCCGGTGGAAGTTTATTCATCCTCTCAATATCAAAGGACATCTTAAAATGGATCTTTCAAAATTGGACTCGATCTTTATTGAAGGAGGAAGGAATTTCTATTAAAAAAAGTCCTGCTTAGCAAATTCCACAGATCTTACAAACTGCAGTATCGCATACAGGTGTTACCCCCTCTTTTAATCCGCGTTGGTAGTCGCTCCACAGAAAATCATTTTTATACCCGTGATCGACAATATCCCATGGCAAAACATCATTTTTCTCATATTGCCTATAAACAAAAGAATCCGGTGAGGGGCTACTTTCTGCTAATGCTTTTTTTGCATCGTGTCCGTTAGCAAGATAGGTTTTAAAAAAAGATAAAACCCTGCGATCTCCACGAGACAAATAGGTTTGAAGGTATGCTTCGTTAGGAGAACCAAAACTCAATTTTATATGAGGTAGCCGTCCTAGGGCCTTCCGCACTTTCATGAACTTTTTTTTCAAGCTTTGCACGGATTCCATCGGATGCCACTGGAAAGGTGTTCCAGGTTTCGGTATGAGCGGGCTTAGACCAATCGTCACCTGTCCAATATTTCCTCGTTGACTGCAAGTAGCAACATATGTTTTCATCACCCGCTCGACCAAGGCAATGAAATGATCAATGTCCTCCTCCGTCTCACCAGGTAAGCCGATAATAGAATAGATTTTTAAATGAAGAATTCCCTTCTCCGTCAAAAACTGACATTTTTCTACGATGAAATCATCTGTCGCTTGCTTATTAATAACCCGACGCATTCTCTCCGACGGACCATCTACCGCAACTGTTAAAGTTTTTTGCCCGCTCTTCTGGATCAGATCGACTAGTTCATCGGTCAGGGTTTCCATTCTTAAGGAAGAAAACGACAGCTTCTTCCCATCTTCTACAATTTTTCGAGCTAAAGACAAAATCTCAGGATGGTCAGTGACTGATGGCCCCACAAGGCCTACCGTCGAAACTGACTTCCCCTGCCCCGCCAACACATTTTCTAGTGAACGATAGGTGAGATTTAAATCGGGAAGACGTGGCGGGCGATAAATAAATCCGGCCGTACAAAACCGGCAGGCCCATATGCAGCCGCGAGTTACCTCCATTAGGGACATGTCTTTAAAGGTAGAAACCGAATCATGCAACACCGAATGTGTACACAAATCCGAAGAACCTTCCTTTACCCAGCGCCGTTCCACTCTTTCAAAAGCCTCTGGTTCGGCCTTCAATGCAACCATGCCATTGCCCTGATATTCCTGATGGTAGAATTGGGGGACATAAATACCTGGTATCTTTGCAGCGGGTTCCAACAATTCGCGTGCATCACTAAATTCGTTTTCGCTAAATAATTTAAAAAATGGTTCAGCAAGCTCCTCACCTTCTCCAATAAAGAAAGCATCTATACAATCGGCCAAGGGTTCTGGATTGATAAAAATTGCAGACCCTCCAGCGAGGACCAAAGGATGCAAAGCACTACGCTCTTTGCATTCTAGGGGTATACCAAAGTATTTCAAAATAAGGGCGGCGTTTAAATAATCTGGCTCGAATGAAATGGAAAATGCAATGACATCAAAACGGTCTAAAGGCCACTCCCATTCATGGGATAGCATAGAAGATGGATCCAGTTCTGGAACGTCTGAAGACCAACCGACAGGAAGGCTATAATGATCGCATTCCACCCCACTAATCTGATTTAGTAAAGTATGTACTCGCTGAAACCCTAGATTAGCCAGAGCAACATCTTTGGAGTTTGGATAAACTAGCAACACTCGAACGGAATCGGCGCAAAAAGCAGGTGTATCTATTTGATGAGTGCTATCGGTTTCAATCATTTTTATTATTTTGCATCAGTTCACTTTATAATGCTTTAGTGTACAGAAACTAAACCATATCCCCTAGAAAAATGAAAAAAAATCTTTACGAATCCAGTCTTGTTGATAGCCGAATGAAGTCCTATCTTCAGAAGATTGCGACAGGACCCAAAATGAGCAAAGATCTTACCGAGGTGGAGGCGGAAGACGCACTAACCCTAATATTGAAAGATGAAGTCTCTAAAGTTAAATCAGGTGTATTTCTGATCGCAGCTAGAATGAAACTGGAAACATTAGAAGAAAATATTGGCTACTGGAAGGCCATGGATAAAACTACTATTCGACACCCAATTCAGCTGGACCAACTGCTACAAATAGCCGACCCCTTCGATGGTTTCAATCGAGTTCCATATTTTGGTTTTTATACTATTCCAGTACTTGCTGCTATGGGACTACCTACCTATGGGCACTCTGCCCCATCATTACCGCCAAAATTTGGAATAACTTTCGAAGACATTCTCTGCAAGCATTATGGAGTTAACCCTAAAGGTAACCACAGGCAACGGGTAGAACTGATTAGACAGTTCCAATTTGGATATATCAACATGCAAGAAGCGCATCCTCTACTTGAAAAATTACGAGATTTACGAATAGAGATCGTTAAACGCACCATGCTATCAACCATGGAAAAAATCCTCATGCCTCTGGAAGCGCAGGCTGGAGGAAATTACCTTGCTACAAGCTATTTTCACCGTGGATATGAAACCTCAATGATAGAGGTGGCGAAGTTGAGTAAATTTAACCTTACGATGGTAGGAAACGGAGCTGAAGGAACAACACTTTATGGCGTGCATAAACCCGCTAAAGTTTTTATTGAATCTGAAAAAGAAAAAACTAAAGAAATTCTTTGTCAAATCAGCACAATGTTTTCAGAAGAAACCAACTCTGAAATTGACAATGCTTACAAGGCCTTAAAATCAGAAGAATACGACTTGCCAAAATTCGCCGATTGGGGGGAGTCTGCACTAAAAAGTGGCGCTGGGCCTGCCGGTCCTCTTATCGCCTGCCAAGCCGGAACTTTATTTCATTTATGTGGCCTTGGTCTTTCATTCCAAGAAGGTTACGACGCTGCCCGCAAAGTATTACAAGAGGGATTCTGCTATAAAAAGCTTATGCAACACATAGACAGTTTGTTCTAACTATCAAAAGCTAAGCTTTAGTTTTGGAACCAAGGTCCATTAACGGCTTCAAATATTTCCAAATCGTTTGCACAACAATTTCATATCCCGACCCTAAAGGATGTATACCGTCAGGCCGAGTATGTTCTCTTATTCCAGCAACGCCTTCCAAAAAAAAGGGAACAAGTGGTAGTTTATGCTTTTCTGCTAAACGGATAAAAGTTTTTTCAAACTCAACAGTATATTCTTCACCGTAATTTGGGGGAATCCTCATCCCTGTTAACAACACTTTTGCGCCACTCTCTTTACAAATATCAATAATCTGTTCCAAGTTAGATTCCATTTCTTCAAGCGATAGTCCGCGCAACCCATCATTCGCGCCTAGTTCTAAAATAACGATTTCAGGGTCATGTTTCATCAACCATTTTATACGGCGAACCCCACCTGCTGTAGTATCTCCACTCACTCCTCCATTAATAACCTTATGTGGATAACCATTTTCAGTGATTATTTTCTGAAGTCTAGAGGGATAACTCTGAGCATCTGGTACCCCAAATCCTGCCGTAAGACTATTCCCAAAAGCAAGAATCACAGGAGAGGATCCTCCAACCGGAGCAGTGGGAGTAAAAAAGAACAACGCCCAAACAAGAAAAAGCACAATGGTGTTAAAATTTTTGCGGGTAGTAAGAACATAACGTATATTCATATTTCTTCAAATAACCATCAAGGATTCTATTGTGATTCAAATCAACGGACTTAACAAATCTCTCTTTGGAGGCGGACACACGGTAAACATCCTTAATGGCATCGACCTTGTTATTCCTAGTGGGCAGTTTGTAGCCATTACAGGAGCATCTGGAAGTGGCAAAACCACTTTACTTAGCCTAATTGCCGGATTAGACGAACCTACTGAGGGAAACATTAAAATCAATGGTCAGGATATCACGAAACTCAATGAGGATGAACTAGCCGAGTTACGGAGCCAACATTTTGGATTCATTTTCCAAAATTTTAATCTCATACCTACATTGACTGCGCTAGAAAACGTTGCACTTTCGGCGGAACTAAATGGAACCAATGGGTCTAAGAAAAAATCTATGGAACTCCTAAGTCTTGTAGGACTTGTAAACCGTAACCATCATTATCCCTCACAACTTTCCGGAGGAGAACAACAACGACTTGCTCTTGCAAGAGCTTTTATCAACGAACCCAGCATTGTGTTGGCTGATGAGCCAACTGGCAATCTCGACTCACAAAATAGCAAACGTATTCTCGATCTAATGATTGACCTACATCGCAATAAAAAATCCACCATTGCACTTGTAACGCACGAACCAGACGTTGCTAAAAAAGCTGAACGTACCATTGTCATGGACGATGGGAAAATAATTCAAGACTCAATGCCTACCGTGTAATGATAAAAAATAATTTTTCAATACTACAATTATTCTCATTAGCTTTGGCAGAATCACGGGGCGCATGGCGTAGATTTATATTTTTTATCGTGTGTATCGCTATAGGTGTCGGAGCAATAATGACCGTTAAAAGTTTTTCTTCATTGATTAATACAGCTATACAGGGAGAATCCAAAGGCTTATTGGCTGCTGACATTGAAATAAAAGGCCGCTGGGAGCAAAACCTAGATGACATAAAGTTTCAAAAAACTGCTTTACCTCCTGAAACTAAGTTCCAGTTTATAAAAGAATTGCATGCGATGGCCCTCTACTCGGATACAAACGGGGGAAATGCCTCGTTGTTAGTAGAATTAAAGTCAGTCCCTGCGCAAGCCCCGTTTTACCCAATGTACGGAAGCATTGAGTCAACTCCATCTCACCCGCTAAAGAATATGTTAGCTGATTATGGTGCTGTCGTCGATCCTGCATTCCTCCTTCGCACAAACTTAAAAATCGGTAATTCTTTTCAACTGGGAAAAGCAAGAGTGCGTATTAATGGAACTATAACTAAAGAGCCTGATCGGATTACTCGGGCTTTTAGCATTGGCCCGCGCGTGTTTGTCTCTCATACGACACTTAATAAAGCAAACCTCATTCAGGTAGGCAGCCGCGTCAAGTATCGCACTTTGATTCGATTACCAAAAACTATTCAACTGGAAAACGCCCTAATTATTCTTGAAAAAGGACTTACAGATAAATCTTTAAGTTTGCGTAGCTACAAGGATATGGAGTCTTCTATCAATAATTCTATTGAGCGTATGGGGCAGTACTTGAAAGCATTGGGAATCATTGCTCTCCTGATGGGGGGCATAGGTGTTGCGATGATTATTAGAACTTTTATGGCACAAAAACTGGATACCATAGCTATATTATATTGTCTGGGAGCATCTCCTCGCCTGGTTCTAAGGATATATTTTCTCCAATCATTACTTCTAGGGTTTTTAGGTAGCCTCATCGGAGTGTTACTTGGCTATGGGGTACAGTTTTTATTACCTTCAAAACTTTCTAAACTAACCAGTCTTAACCTTGAACCAGAATTTTATTGGGCCCCTGCCCTACATTCGTTTTCTCTAGGAATGATCACTACAATTCTGTTTTGCACATTGCCTCTATTGCGTGCCAGGAAAACTAAACCACTACGTCTCTTTCGGCGTAATTTTGAAGAAGAAGAACTCTCACTCGGAACCTTATGGGAGAGAAGAACATTTGGCCTTCTCTTTGTTTTTATAATCACTGCTATCGTGGTCTGGCAGGCAGGGTCGATCAAACACGGTATTATATTTATTCTTGCTCTGGGAATTTCTGGCTTACTATTGACTGGCTTTGCAGTGCTTCTAATAAAAGTGCTAAAACAACTTCCTTCTTCTGTAAAGATGCTGCGACATTATGGGCTGACTAATCTACATCGTCCAAATAATCAAACATGTTCTATTGTCACATGTCTGGGTATGGGAATCATGTTGGTACTTACAGTTAGGCTTGTTCAAATGGATATGATAGCTATGCTAAAAGAAAATAAAGAAATTAATCCTCCAAATTATTTTTTTATAGACATTCAATCAGATCAGACTGAAACATTTACCAAAACTCTCGACCTAATTGCTCCAAAAGCCGAGCGCACCCTGACCCCGCTTATACGTTCAAAATTCTATGGAATCGACGAACGCCTTGCTAAAAATTGGCCCTATAAAAACAAACGTAAAGAAGAGTGGTTTATTACTCGAAATTTTGTAACTACTATCATGAAAGGAGGCGATTTACCAAAGGATAATGTGATAACTGAAGGAGTCTGGTGGCAAAAGAAAGACGCTATGATCCCTCAAATTTCCTTAGAGGAGGACGCGGCTGAAAGACTTGGCGCTAAAATCGGGTCACAACTCACAATGGATATTCAGGGCATTAAAATAACTGCTCCCGTGACAAGCATTCGCAAAGTAAACTGGCGTAATATGAGAACAAATTTTTATATGATCTTTTCAACTGGAGCATTAGAAGACGCTCCAATAACTTATGTGGCTACCGTGAACGTTCCTGAGAGCAAAGAATTAGAATTACAGCACGCTGTGGTTAATGCTCTTCCAAATATAACCGCTTTATCGACCCGCGATATTGTAAACACAATTGAAGGTGTTGTTAATAATTTAAAAACACTCGTAGACTTTATGTCTGCCTTCACTATTATAGCTGGATTAATTATCCTTTCTGGTTCGGTTGCATCCACTAAGTACAGAAGGTTAAAAGAATCAGCGGTGCTAAAAATCCTAGGGGCCAAGCGAAATAAAATAGCTGGGATTTTGGGAGTCGAATATGCAACCGTTGGAGTATTAGCTAGTATTATTGGGGTAGGATTATCTTCCGGATTATCTTGGGCAGTAATGAAATATCTTGTTAAAGCACCCTGGCATCCAAGATTCGATGTAATGCTTTGGACGCTGGTACTTTCTATTTTTCTTACAACTTTTACCGGAATTATTTCTAGTATGGATGTATTGAAAAATAAGCCATTGAAAACACTTAGAGAGGTTGATGGATAAACATACTCAAACGGGGAGCGGAAGGTCTCAAAATATTTTTCATCGTTTTTATTTTAGTAGATACCAATTATATTTTTTATAGGAGATATGGTGAAACAATGGGACAACTATACATTCTAGTAGCACTGGCTATTGGGCTACTTTTGCCACTTCAAGTCGGTATCAACACAGAATTATCACAACGTGTATCGAGTACAGTCGCTGCCTCATTTTTTTCTTTTGCTGTGGGCACAATTGGTCTTATGATTTGTTTTTGGGTTTCTCGTGATCCCTGGCCGGACTTGAATACTGTAACCACGCTCCCAAAATGGCTATGGTTGGGTGGATTAATTGGTGCATTCGCCGTATTTGGAAGCATTGTTTCTGGCCCCAAAATCGGACTTCTCTCGTTAGTTGCTCTTGTGCTAACGGGACAATTGCTAGCATCGCTAATTATGGACCATAATGGATGGTTTGGCTTCCCTGTTCGGGAATTAAGCTTAGGGCGTATTTCAGGCTCTGCCCTCCTTTTGATAGCTGTGATTTTAATCCACAAGTATTAGCCGATACTTTCATTGATGGCAGAATCCCCCTTTTTATAAAAAAAAGGCCTGCGCTTTTTCAAGTGCAGGCCTTTTATAAAAGTGGCGGGGCCGACGAGACTCGAACTCGCGACCTCCGGCGTGACAGGCCGGCATTCTAACCAACTGAACTACGACCCCGCTTCTAAATTCAAGATCCAGATACGACAAAGTGTAGTGATTACCTTATTACGAGTCTACCTCGCAAATCCATTTTATTCCCATTTTTTTCGTAGCGACATCAAATTTTTTCAAACGCCAGAAGCAAATCAATGGTAGGCGGAACAGGGCTCGAACCTGTGACCCCCGGCTTGTAAGGCCGGTGCTCTCCCAGCTGAGCTACCCGCCCCTTATCGATTCTCTCATAGAGTCGAATCCTAATGCGAAGGGAGGCTGGAGTATATAAATGGGCTATATCCATGTCAAGATTATTAATACTTTATAATCCGGAAACTAAGCTAAAAGATTGTTTTAAATGATTGACACAAAATCATACTGCCTATAAGATTAACCGGGCAAGACTAGATTGACTCGCTCGCCTTAAATATCAGTCTGACCAGTCTCTGAAGTTTTGGATTTAGACTCTCTCGTACGCCAATGTTCCAAGAAATGCTCAGCTCTTTAGAAACTTGCTCTTTGAGAGACTTACATCACTTCAAAGACCGTCTTGATCTGTTAATTCAAAAAAAAAACTACGCAGAGAAGAATATTCTTGATAAAAGACTTAGTCATCGGGCCCGTGTCAAGATTCCTGGCACAGCCGAGATCGAAAGAGAAAGAGAGTTTTTTGACCAAACTCATAAAATTAATATCCAAGAAATGTCCACAAATGGACTCGTTTTAACAATCCCTGCGACTGTAATTCAGGATGATATTCTTATTGCCACCTTTCGTTTACCATCAAATGGAGAAAGAAAGATTGTCAACTGTAAGGCCATGCGAGTAAAAGAAATTTTATCTAATGGTAATAGCGTTTACGAGGTAGCCGCCCGGGCAGTTGACAAAAGCGAGATCAAGGCATACCGGGAGATGCTTAAAAAACGGGGAAAATAAATTACTTCCTCCCTACGCGATTTCTTAACAAAAACAAGCCCACGCTCTAGCTTCTCTGAATCATAAAGTTAACTAAAAATTTCTCGCAAAAATGACTGTTATGAATCGTCTTGACCAACTCGTTGAACTGACAGGTAATATCAGCTCAGAATTTTTCTCTAAAATCACGACGACATTATGATTTTTAAAAAATTACTAGAACGCTTTTCTACTAATATAGCAATGGACCTGGGAACAGCTAATACCTTGATCTATGTTAAAGATGAAGGAATTGTGCTCAACGAGCCCTCTATCGTAGCGATTAGCTCTGATGGGGAAAAAATTGAGGCGGTGGGACTTGAAGCAAAACAGATGTTCGGCCGCACGCACGCAGGATTACAAACCATCAGACCTATGAAAGATGGAGT
>ERZ651768.2462-NODE-2462-length-12837-cov-3.944828_pt1 | contig 12837 bp, 12 predicted proteins | sample MGYA00514754_ERZ651768 | MGnify/ENA metagenome assembly ERZ651768 | reverse complement strand
GAAAAGGAATGAAATCACTTTCAGGAATCCCAATCAGCGAAGAATGGTTATGCAAAACTTTCTTCAGCCGTTTCATGGTGGAGTCAGAAACTTCTTTTTGCCATCTACTCTCCAAATGTTTGGCAAAATCTTCGGTATTGAATGGTGTTCTCGACTCCTGGATGAGCGTTTCTGCCAGCCGGTTGAGGGATATTCGATTTGTCATATTTAATTGAGGAAGTGAATGGGATCAATAAACAAGACTACCCGGAAAGGGTCGTTAGAAGAAGGTGGTCAAATCAACACACCCATGTACTGCCATAGACTAGCATAGTTTTGCCAAGGTGCTAAGCCGTGGATTTGCAAAAGGTGGAAAAAATCCACGACCAGCTAGAGAAACCAAATCCCCCCTCTAGCATTCTGGCTCTCTGATCAAATTGTTTGATTTTGGTTGCGGAGAAAGTTAAAATTCTATTACAGTAATTAAAAATAAATTAAAGCAGGAGACGTTTCATGGCTCTCAATCTTGAACCCGTATATCAGGACATTTTCACTAAATTTAAAACACGGAAAAAATTCGTGATTCGTTCCGTGGAAAAAAACTTACTCACCGTTGAACAGGATGAGGAAATCTGCGGACAAAAAGAACCCAAGGTTTTTGAATTCAAAAGTCCAAAAGAGTTTGAAGAATTTGTCCGGGTGGAAAACCAATTTGAAGCGGATATTGTAAAGCAGTTGGAAGGCAACAAAATGCCCTACCGCTAACTCACTCCCGTGGCCAGCATGACGCTGGCGCCTAGCGGGACCATTGGCCATTTTCGAGTTGGATTTTTTCGCCGGGTTTGGCGTTGTCGCGGTTGAGGCTGGCGGAAATTTTCTGGATTTTGGGAAGGTCCTGTTCGGTGAAGTTTTCGTTAGTCGCTACGATTCTTTGTATAATAATCGGTCGGTCTTAATTCTCTTCCGCAATAATGGCCTCTGCAAATTCTTTAAATTGAGCATCGGTTTTGGTGCGTTCGTTGTCGAAAAATTTCAGGTATCCGTCATTGCCCTCGCCGGCGCAGAGGGTTTGTTTGAACCCTTGAATATCATCACGGTTGAATTCCTGGCGTTGCATGGCCCTGAGGGCTCGCAGTTTGCCTTTTGGAATTTCGGTGGCGGGTTTGAGTTTGCCTTCTTCATCCACCGACCGCACCGATGCTAGCAAGAGGACATCGTTGCCCAACTCTTCATAACTGCCCAATATCTGATTTTCCAACGCCGTCTTTTGATCGACAATCGTCACATTGACATCCACCAGTTTTCCGCCACAACCTTCCAGAACCAAAGCAAGCAGTCCCGCTGTCATCAAGTTTTGCCAAACGGATGGGAAAATTTTCATTGCCTTATTCAAAGTTTTTCAGGACGATGGCGGAATTTTTTGATCCGAACGAAATGCAATTGCTGACGGCAACTTTTACTTTGCCTTCTCTTCCTATATTGGCAACATAATCCATGTCGCATTCCGGGTCCGGGTTTTCCATATTAATGGTGGGAGTCATAAACCCGTTTTTTAAAGAAAGGGCCGAGACGGTTACCCCCAGAGCTCCCGATGCTCCTTGCGGATGCCCCACCATAGATTTTGTAGAACTGGACGGAATATTCATGGCTTGGCTATTAAAGGTCTGCTTGACGGCCAGCGTTTCGACTTTATCATTGATCAATGTCGAAGTTCCGTGGAAATTGATATAATCCACTTCATCTTTATTCACCCGCCCATCGCGCAAGGCAAGGTTCATTGCTCTCGATGACTGTTTTCCATCCGGCATCATGGCTACCCGGTGAAATGCATCACAGGTCGTGCCATACCCCATAATTTCAGCGATGATCTCGGCTCCCCGCGCTTTGGCATGTTCCAGTTCTTCCAGAATGACCGTCCAAGAACCTTCCGCAAGGACAAATCCTTCCCGATCCCGGTTGAAGGGACGCGACCCTCGTATTGGAGAATCGTTAAAGTTCATCGGATTGACTTTCATTCTTTCAAACCCCTGCATCATGGCAGGGGTGACACAGGACTCCACACCCCCCGATACAAACCAGTCTTCCTGGCCGAATCGAATGGTATTAAAAGCATAACCCAGGGCATCGGTGGAACTGGTGCATCCATTGGAGATCACATGGCTTCTTCCTTGGAAGCCAAAGTACATGGAGATTTCACTGGAAAGCATGCCTACCAGAGAATTCGAGATGGCATAAGGGCTGATTTTATGCTTTTGTTTTGAGAAATAAATTTCGAACTGTTTTTCCGAATAGTCGAACCCCGAACCTCCGCTCCCGACCAGAACCCCCAGCCCTTCAAAATCCTCTTCCGAAAAATCAGCAAGATCAATCCCAGCATGGGCTAACGCTTCCTGGGTGGACGCCACAGCAAGCGGAACCGAACGAGGCATTTTTTTTAAATCCGACTTTGAAAAATAAACGGAAGGTTCAAATTGGGTCACTTCACCGGCAATCTGGCAAGCCAGGGCTGAAGGATCGAAGCTGGTTATACGGTCAATGCCGCTGATCCCTTTACAAGTATTTTCCCAAAAAGTTTTCAGGCCGATGCCGTTCGGGCTCACTGCGCCCAGGCCGGTGATGACCACTCTACGTAACATAGTTTAATAGGTCCTCTAATAATTCTAAACTTTATAAGCCGCCACCCCTTTTGAGCGGAGAACCTCCGCTCGAAATGAGCAATGTCTTGAACTTACCCTTGCAGGGCATGAAGGCTGAGGAAGAATACCACGCTATCTGCCTACACGGCTAGTGGGCGGCTCATGGCAAAAATTGATTTTTAGAGGTGCTCATTCGTTATGGTAACATACGGGTGTCGAACCGGGCAACGATGCCTGGGAGCCAAAATGGCAAGCCCTATTGATTCGCGGAAACCTGAAAAGACCCGCGACAGCGCTTTGCCTCCGGGCGCATCTACCAGCCCGTTCATCAACGCTTTCCTAACGCTGATTCCTTTTGCTTTCCCTGAAACAACAGACCGGCCAAATGATTGTATCAGGATTTGAGGGAACCTCCCTCAACGCCCGAACCGAAGAACTGATTGTTCAACAGGGCATTGGCGGCTTGATCCTTTTCGAGCGCAATTATAAAAATCCCGATCAATTGCTTAAATTAACAAACGACCTCCAGTCGCTGATCGCGGACCATGCGGAAATTCCTCCTCTTTTTATTTCGGTGGACCAGGAAGGAGGAAGGGTTGCTCGCCTCGGTAAACCTTTTACACAGTTTCCTCCTATGTCATGCCTGGGGCAGGCCGACTCGGAAGAACTGGCCTACCGGTTTGGACTTGGAATGGGAAAAGAATTGCGGGCGGTAGGAATTAATATGGATTACGCTCCGGTTCTTGATGTCCATTCCAACCCTGCAAATCCTATCATTGGACTGAGAGCCCTGGATACTGACCCCGCAAAGGTGGCCCGGTTAGGAGCCGAGTTGATCCGCGGGTTTTATGATGCCGGCGTCATTCCTGTGGGAAAGCATTTTCCCGGACACGGGGATACCTCCCAGGATTCGCATCTTACGCTTCCTCGAGTGGAGCAGGCGCGGGAGTCGCTGGAGAAATCCGAACTGATCCCCTTCATCCATGCCATCCAGCAAGGTCTGGAGGTCATCATGACAGCACATGTTGTCTATCCGGCTTGGGATGCCAGGCAACCCGCCACCTTTTCGTACTCCATTTTGAACGATGTGCTGAGAAACTCCCTACAGTTTGAAGGAATCATTATTTCTGATGACCTGGAGATGCAGGCCATCGATCAAAAGCTGGAGTCTATCCCTGAATTGGGAACCCGGGCCGGGATCGACTTGTTTCTCATTTGCCACGATCTGGAAAAAGTAAGCGCCATCCAAGACTCCATGATACGAGACATTGAGATGAAAAGAATTCCCCGTGCCACCATCGAGCTATCCCTGGCCCGAATATTCCAGGTGAAAAAAAAGCTCCAAATCCCGGGAGATGATAATCCCAACTTTGAAAATATACTTAAAGAAAATCAGAGTCTCGCCCAGGAAATGCGGGCGTTTTTCATAGAATAGACCGAAAAATGGACAACGCATCCGCTTCTGCAACAAACAATATTCCCTCCTTTGTCAAACGATGGGGCCGGGTTTCCCTGATCTATATTGTGCTGGCGGCCTATTTCTGGTCTTTTTGCAAATATGGATTGAATATTTGGGACGAAGGGGGATATGCCAATGGGACCTTAAGAACCCTTAACGGGGAAAGAGCGCTTGTGGACTTCAATCCCAATGGCTACCTCCCAGGTCGTTACTGGTATGGAATGCTGTTTTTCAAACTGTTCGGGGTGGAGATTCAAAGCCTGCGCATCGGTGCCCTTCTTTTTACCCCCCCAATGGTAATAATGATTTATTCCATGGGCCGTAAAATCATGCCTGCCGGATTTGCCTTATTGGCGGCTTTGTTCATGCTTTCTGCGCCATCCATGTATTACAACCGGTTCTACACGTTCTTTGTCATTTTGAACCTGTATTGCCTTACGAACGTTGTGGAAAAAAGAAACCTGGCATCCCTTTTCGGACTGGGCACGGCCATTTTTTTAAGCGCCTTTTTCAAGTTTGAAGTCACCCTTTTCTCGATATTGGTCAGCCTGGGGGCACTTGCCTTGCTGTTTACCGTAAAACACTGGCGGATTGATTTTTATTTTTTACCGAGGAAAGTGGCTCCGTTTTCAGCATCGGCAAAATCAACCAAATTTTACTTTCTGGTCGCCGGGGTTTCTGCCGTGGCCATTCTATTTGCGATCTATCTGGGAAAGGACGGTTACTTTACGAAAGTATTTAAACTGGTCGTGGATGCGCATGAAGTCTGGGGAAACCCGTTCCCGAAAATTCTTCCTTTTTTCGCCCTTCTCCAAGAAGTTGGATACCACCAGATGTTTGAGCGGGTTATGTTCTACCTGCCCCCTTTTACATACGGCGTTGTGGCCGTCCTTCTCTTTTACCAACTCGTCATAAAAAAAGAATCATTCCACCTTGCCCATCTGATGGTTATTGCCATTTTGCTATTCGGAGTTTGCGCGTTTGGCCTCGTAATATGGCGGGCAGGATTCGACAATTTGCTAAGAACTTTGCCTCCTTTCTATCTTCTGCTATGTTATTTATTGTATGGAATCCGGGAAAAGGTTCTGCCCTTTCAAAAACCCGTTGGGCAAAAAGGTGCTGGCGTTTTCATCCGGCTACCGCTGAACCTTCTCACCATTTTTTTGCCCTTCCTGTTTTATTTCGAGATGAACACCCATCACGGCTTTTATGCGGGAAGCATTGGTGCCATGAAGCTGGAAACCACTCGTCTCTCCCTGGAAAAAATGGATGTCTATACAAATCCTGGAGAGGCCAAATGGATCAGGAAGGTACTTGATAAAATAAACCTGCACTCCCAAAAAGGAGATGCCATTCTGGCCTTGCCGCTGAATCCCATTTTTTATTTTCTTTCTGACCGGGTTAACCCGACACCTTATGAATGGGTATTGCCGGGCATGCTTGAAGAAAAAAAAGAACGTGAATTAGTTGAATTATTAAAATATCGGTTACCCAAAATAGTGATTTACGTAGACATCGCCATTGATGGGAAGGAAGAAAGAAGACTCTCCAGTTATTCCCCACATCTATATAAATTCCTGATTGAACATTATTCCTTTCAGGGCATGGTAGGCTTTTTTCAAATCCTTTTACCTAAAAACCCCTCTCTGCCCCTGGACTTCTAAGCCAAGGACCAAAATACAACTAAACCAATGCCTACGAATTCTATACAGCATTGTAAAAATTTTAAGTAGGAAAAATCCTAAAAAAGATTGACGGCAGGAATATTTTTGTTGAATATAGAAGTGAAGCTAATAGGAATGTAAATATTCGCTTGGTTTGGCAACCAATGCAATATTTTGATCCTGTATTTTCCCTCTCAAATCTGGTTGGATGCTGAAGATTTGGGTAATCAGGTTCTTTCACTTTCCGGAAGGTTCTTGGAAAAAATTTTCTAGCTTATAGACTTTTTTTAAGTCTTTGGACTTTTATATTAGTCGTTTGGGGCTTTAAATTATCTTGGCACAAGAACAGAAGTTGTTAAGCTTAATTTGGTATACGGTAATAAGCAAGAAAAAAAATCAGGAACAGCTCGGTTTTTAGAGTCGCGGCTCCGGCAATGGAGAAAAGCATTGCCGCTAAAATCTTTCGAACTAGCAAAATTGATCAGAATCTCTCAAGGCTCGTTGTCGGATATTGAGAACAACAAATCCCTGCCCTCGGCGGACACCATCGCAAAACTTTACCAGCACACGGACCTCAATATTATTTGGCTGTTGACGGGTAGAGGGCCTATCAAGAAAACGCAGCACGCTCCGGGCGGGGAAGAACCTTGCGTCAATGAAGCCATGAAAACTTACGGGGAAGACCCCACCTTAAATGAATTGATCCAGAGACTGGTGCGCACCTATTACCGTGGCCAGGCAGAGAAAAAAGCACATTTGGTAGGATTTTTAATTGGCGCCGATCCGGGAGAGTAACCCTTTTTCCCGCCCTCAAACCCCTTCTTTCTTCTAAAACCCGACCCCCAGCCGGATATCCAATTACTAATAATTAAGAATTTTTTATTCCCCAAAACAGTATCACAAGCCCGATTCCTCATGCGCGGCAGGATCAAGCATTTTCATGGTATACAGAGTGTGGTACAGGCCTTTGTGATTCATTAAATCTTCGTGTTGACCCGTTTCAACAATGCCTCCCTTATCCAGGACAATAATCTGATCCGCCTTATGGATCGTGCTCAGGCGATGTGCCACGATAAAAGTCGTGCGGTGGGCCATGAAAGTTTCCAAAGCTTCCTGGATGAGGAATTCGGACCGGTTATCCAGGGAAGAGGTCGCCTCATCCAGAACCAGAATTTTTGGGTCTTTCAAAATGGCTCGGGCGATGGCTATTCTTTGCCTTTCTCCCCCGGAAAGTTTCGTTCCCTTTTCACCTACAATCGTGTCATAACCTTTTTCCATATTCGTGATGAACTCATGCGCGTTGGCTTTTTGTGCGGCCTCTTCCAGTTCCGATTCTGTAGCATCGAGTTTCCCATAAAGAATATTTTCCCTTATCGTTCCCCCGAACAGAAGTGTTTCCTGGGGAACCAGAGCAATCTGGCTGAGAAAACTTTTGCGGTCCAAAGTGCGGATATCGTGACCGTCCAGCCGAATGACCCCGGAATTCGGATCGAAGAAACGGAACAGAAGTTTGATGATGGTGGACTTTCCGGCTCCGCTAGGGCCTACCAGAGCAACCGTCTGACCCGGTAGCACATCAAAACTGGCATCATGGATCACCTGCGGGGTGTCCTGGTAACCGAAAAATACATTTTCAAACTGGATGCTCCCCGTTATATTCTCAAGTGGAACCGGATTTTCAGGATTTTGAATAATCGGCTGGGTATCAAGAATCTCATATACTCTTTGGATGGCACCACGAGCTTCCTGAATCTGGGTATATAGTCGGACAAAAGTTCCAATGGGTCCCGCAATGATCAAGGCATAAAGGAAAAAAGCCGCCAGTTCGCCGGGAGTGGTTGCCCCTTGCATGACCTGATATCCGCCATACCAGATCAACAACGCGGAAACCAGAAATGTGAGCCCTAAAATAAAGGGACCGAAAAACGCAGATATCTTGAGCTTGTCCACCGCTCTTTCAAAGGCCGTTTCAATTTTTTCCTGAAAACGGTTCCTTTCATAAGGCTCGCGGGTGAAGGACTTCACAATCTTGATGGACGACATGACCTCCTCAAGAACCACCACCGCCTGCGCCACTTGATCCTGAAGCTTTTCCGAAATTGTTTTCAACCGCCGGCCAAATACCCGCGCAAAAATCATCAGGGGAGGCAAGATAAGCAAAATGAGTCCGGTCAATTTCCAGTTCAGATACAGAATGATCGCCATTGCCCCAAGCAGTGTAATGCTTTGGCGCAGTAAGGCAACAGGAATGGCCACCAACGCATTCTGGATCACTGATATATCGTTACTCATGCGGGATAAAATTTCTCCCACTCGGCGCTCCTGAAAAAAACGCAAAGAAAGAGATTGAATGTGGGAAAAAAATTCGATGCGAAAATCGGTGGTCATCCTGTGTCCCACGAAACCAAAAATATAATTGTGCGTGACCGCAAATGCCGCCTGAAGGCCAATGATAATGATTAAATCCCATGCCAAACCATCCAGCACCTCGTTGTTTTTTAATACGATTACAGCATTGATCATATTGCGGACGATCAAAGGCAAAACCAGGTTGATCAATGATGTCAAAGCCAGGCAAAGAAACGCGAAAATAAGGCTTTTGGTATACGGCTTGGCGTATTTCAGTATCTTGTGAAATTCTTTCATACCACAGCAACAGGTGAGGAAGTTTTTCACCCTTAAAAATCAGGCAAAACTCCCAGAACCACTTTGTTTTTAAATATTTTTTAGCCCGGCATCATAACCTCTACAGTCGCTCAATTCAAACCTTTATCCAGCCCCCAATCGCCCTCTCCCTAAAATGTGGGGGTCTTTCCTGAATTTATATAAAATTTTTCTCAAGATTTTCCTAAAGTCACCGTTAAGCAGAATGCGGGAACTAGGAAACAAATGAATAGAGCAAGAGGGAAAACCAATTAATCATTGTTTTTCAATTAGTTATAAATTTTAACCTTAATATTACTTAGTCGAGGTAAGGCAACATGGAGATCCAAGCCGTTAATTCTGCGGGAAATCCGACAGCTCCACCACCCAAAGCGAAATCTTCTTCATCAAGTTCTGGGTCTAAGTCAAGCTCGGTTCCTGATCCCAAACCATCAGGAGACACCATAGACCTGTCATTTAAAGGGAAGGTTCTGGCACAGGCTGGCAAAGCTGGGCAAACATCACCGAATAGCGAACAAAGAAAGATCGCGGTCACAGATAACAACGATGTGGTCCTTCAAGTCATCGACCCCAAGACCCAAAAGGTGATTAAATCCGTTCCTTCTGAAGCAGAATTGCAACTGAAAAACGCCATTCGGGGTGGAGTCAGCGAAATTATTGAATAAGTTTTTTCCTGAAAAATAATTTTTTCTCAAAAATATTAAGCAGGATTTTTTTACTTTAAAGGAGTCGCACCATGGAAGTTTCAAGCCTGGGAAATTTCGCATCTGCTCAAAAACAAACCACGGAAACAAGCTCCACCGAAGGGAGCAAAAATGCCCGCTTGGCATCGGCTTCCAACGAACCACAAGGCACCGCCACGGAGGAAGCGCAAACAAGCCCAATCCCTCCCGTTAACCAAACCGGTGGGCTGAGTGGTGAAGAGGGCAATACGGTAACCCCTGAATCAGGGTTTAGTGGGGCCATTGACCTTCTGACCTAACCCCCCTTGCCGGGGGAGAATTGGGCAAGAACTCGTTGAGCCGAGAGCATCGTTGTTAGCGGTAAAGGCCATTGCTAGTTGCCACCGGCTGCTGGCCGGTTAGAGGAGGGATTTCATAAAGCGTTTGGTGATCTCTTCCGGCGTGTGCGTCACACGTCCTGTTTTGCGATCAAAGCAGGGTTCCACCTTAATCAGCAGAAAACCCGGCCCTTCGGAATACATCATTTTTTCAAACGCCGGTTTGATGTCTTCTTTTTTATCTACTCGCGCTGCTTCCCGGTAACCTGAGCTTTTGGCGATTTGCTCAAGAGGAACCGTATTGGAAAGAGTGCGTTGACTTCCTGTTGACTCATACACTTCATTATCAATCACAACGTGTACCAAATTTTTAGGAGCCTCTGCGGCAATCATGGCCAGCGTACCCAGTGCCATCAAAACGTTGCCATCTCCATCCAACACAATCACCTTTCGGTCCGGCTTGCATAAAGCCACACCCAATCCAATGGAAGATGCCAGCCCCATGGAACCAATCATATAAAAATTCGCTTCCCGGTCTTTTAAGGCAAATGACTCCCGGCAAATGAATCCATTGGCGTGCACCACGGGTTCGTCTCCCAATAAGGGTAGTAATTCCTGAAACGCCTCAGTGCCTTTCATCAAACAAACCTTTCTCAATTAGGAGCGTATAAGGAAGTTTCTCCTCATTAATTTTTCGCATGGCAGTATCGAGGACCTTGTCGCAGTTTTCCAGTTTTAATACTGAGTAATCCATTCCCGCGGTTTCCAGAAGCTTCTGGTTGATGTCCCCCATGATGATGTGTTCGGGGGCATCTTTTCCTCCCTGGCCCCGCCAGCTCATAATGACCAAAACGGGAATTCGGTAAATCAGGTTCAGCGAGGTGAACGCGTTAAGGCAATAACCCAGCCCCGAGTTCTGCATCAAAAGGACGGGCAGGGCGCCGGAAAGATAGGCCCCCGCGCACAGGCCCACCGCTGAATCTTCCCTCACTGATGGAATATAGTTGGCTTCCTCAATTTCTTCCAGATATGAAATCAGGCCCGATAACAGCGAGCAGGGAACTCCGGTGAAAAATTTAAAGTTTTCCCGGATCAACCGGTCAATGAATGTTTGAGATGTAAGAGACGACACGTTGGATTCCTCTACCAGTTTTGGATATTCCGTTCGCCACCATATTGGCCCTGCAACTTATGGATGAGTTTGATATATGCCACAATGCCCTCTTGACCGGGAAACTCAACTCCAAGATCTTTAGCCGCCTGGCTGGACATCGGCACGCCTTCTTCCCCCATGACGCCTTCACATTCGCCGAAAGAATCGATGGTATCCACAATCAGTTTTCCAAGATCCATGTTATGAATATGCCCGTCGATCAGATGGTAGGTTTTGCCGAATGCCTCCGCATTTCCCATGACCTTCTGTATGGCCTGCACCACCGAATTCACCGAAACATATTTGGTACTGCCCTTAACGTCCACGTTGTAATTTGTGGCAAGAAAATCAATGGTTTGAAACCATTCGGACTTGTCAAGCTGGGGCCGCACTCCATAAATGGTTACCGGCCGCAAGAGGGTTACTTCAAACGCCCGGCTTTTGTAGTAATAATGGCAAAACCCTTCGATCGAGGATTTGATGGAGCCATAAAGGCTACTGGGCCAAATGGGGTGGTTTTCATCGAGCGGGTGTTCCGCATCAACCGTGGGGAGAATTTGTCCGAACACCGTGCACGAACTCATAAAGATCACCTGCTTGACCTTTGCCTTTTTGGCTTCTTCCAGTAAATCAAAGGAACCGTTGACATTGACCTTGATCAGTTCATCATAAGTCTGAACCGGACCGGGAAAATGGGCCAAATGCACCAGAACCTCTGAGTCCTGCACAAGCTTTGCAAGGGATTCCCGATCCTCCAAGCCTCCAATAATAAAGTCTACATCCTCAAAGGTTTTCAAGTGTTCCACCACGCTACCTTCACGGATCAGGGCTCGGATGTTATGGGGAGAACCTTCCGAATTTTCTTCAACAATTTTTTTGATGAGATGGGAACCCACCATTCCGGTGATACCGGTGAGCGCTATATTCATTCCTAACCTCCAGACGGAGTACCTTATCAGGTAACAGGTTGTTTCAAATGGAACTGGCCTTTACTACAATGGGCAATGGTAGCCAGCCTTTCAAGCTACAGAATTTTTTATTATGGTGACCGGTAAAAACGAAGTCAACCTTTTTCCCGGTATTCCAATCATCCTATCAATTAAACTCGGGAAAAGCGTTCAACTGTCTTCCCGAATAACGGCCTGGGCGGCAGCAAGGATGGCAGTGGGCACACGATAAGGGGAACAACTGACGTAGTCCAAACCTATTTTATTAAAAAAGTTTATCGATGCGGGGTCTCCACCATGCTCTCCGCATACCCCCAAATGAATATTGGGTTTGACCTTTTTCCCCTTTTCAACAGCGATACAGATCAATTGACCCAGCCCAACCTCGTCCACCGTTACAAACGGGTCATGGGTCAGCAGGCCTTTTTCGAGATATTCGTTCAGGAAACTGCCGGAATCATCCCGGCTGAGCCCGAAAGCGGTCTGGGTCAGATCGTTAGTTCCGAAGGAAAAGAAATCTGCCTCCACCGCAATTTCATCCGCCGTCAGGGCCGCCCGGGGAAGCTCAATCATGGTACCGATTTTATAATTCAGATCCACACCGGTTTTTTGAATCGCTTCTTCCGCCACTTCTATGATGAGTTCACGGACAATTTTGAATTCGTTTACATGCGCGACAAGCGGCACCATAATTTCCGGAAAGACCTTTATGCCCTTTTTGATCAGCCTGCAGGCTGCTTCTACAATGGCCCTGACCTGCATCCGGTAAATATCCGGGAAAGTAATTCCAAGCCGACAACCCCGATGCCCAAGCATGGGGTTAACTTCTTTCATATTTTCGATTTTTTTCCCCAGAGCCCCCGGCGACACTTTCATCTTTTCCGCCAGGCTTTTTATTTCCACCGAAGAATTAGGTAGGAATTCATGCAAAGGAGGATCCAGTAATCGCACCGTGACGGGAAACCCCTCCATCACCTTAAAAATTTCCGTAAAATCCCCACGCTGTATGGGTAGTAGTTTTTTCAGCGCCTCTTCCTGGGTTTTTCCGTCCCCAGCAATGATCATTTTTCGTACCAGGAAAATGCGTTCCTCATCAAAAAACATATGCTCCGTCCGACACAACCCGATCCCCTGCGCCCCAAAGTCCCGTGCCATCAATGCATCATGCGGGGTATCAGCATTGGCCCGAACTTGCAGGGACCGAACTTCTCCCGCCCAGGTCATCAGTCGCGTGAAATTACTGGTCAACCGGGACTGGATTAAAGGCACCGCCCCTTTAATCACCTGGCCAGTAGTTCCATCCAAAGTAATCGGATCCAATTCCTTAAGCTGAAT
>ERZ651768.2461-NODE-2461-length-12840-cov-33.769020_pt1 | contig 12840 bp, 10 predicted proteins | sample MGYA00514754_ERZ651768 | MGnify/ENA metagenome assembly ERZ651768 | reverse complement strand
GAAATATCAAACCAATCTTCATCCTTTTGATTAATCATAGCCTGGGCAGCTTCAGAAATTGTTTGACCACTCAAAACCAATTCGGATTTATAACGTTCCGTTTCCTTTTTAAACGGTTCTGGTATTGTTTCCGGTAAAAATACAAAACAATCAATCCCTGCCGCTTGGCAATAGGCAGAAGCGGATACGCCGGCATTGCCCGCGGAGGGTAAACAAATTTTTTCAACATTCTGAGCCTTGGCCATCGTTACCGCCATAGCCATGCCTCTATCTTTAAAAGAGCCAGTTGGATTCACCGTTTCATCTTTAACATAAACATTGTTTCCAATAGGAAGAAGTGGTGTCCAACCTTCTCCCAAAGATATTTTTTCCTTCGTACTGTTTGAAGGTAATACGCTGGTATAGCGCCATAGGCTTTCTTCTTCTGGTTCGATCCGAATATCCCGGGGAACACCCTCCCACTCATAATGAACCGATAAGGGCTTGCCGCATCCACAGAGCCACACCGGTGCTGGCGGATTATGAAGTATCTTTTGGCAAGAGGTACACTGGTAATACAATTATAGGAGTCTTTTTATAGGAAAAATGTACAGGGTATAGGATTATACCTCAAGGAATACCCTTGTTACTCTCCACCAATTCTAAATGTCTATAAACAAAAAACCCTGCTAATGGGCAGGGCTTGATGTTTAGTCATAATTAGTTAAGTACTTATTACAAATTAAAAGCTTAATGTTGCCTAATGAACCATTATCATTTCCCCTTTAATCTATTGTTTGGGCGATAATTCATTTTATTAATAGCAACACTTTTAAACCCGATCTGTGAGCCATGGTTCCCCACGTTCAATCTCTCTAATGTAGGTTTAAAAGGAAATCCTTTTGCCCATGTTTTATCATATTCTTTTTCCTCTGATATAATGGCTTCATCCCGTATTTCAACTCGGTATTTATATTCGGGATTATATGATATAAGAGCAATTCTGTCTTCTACACTCGAGTTATCATAGGTGTGAAGCCCCCTGTATTTACCTAGTTTCGTTTTCCATATGAGAAATTCATTCTCGTATACATACATATAAATAGGTAATGGATTACCTGTGATCTCAGAACGATTAAAGTCACCATCTTTAAAAATACAAGAAGTTATTTCAATGGAATACATTTGTTTATTCTGTAACAAATTGTCACAAGAAAACAAAATTAGAATCGATAGAATTGGTAAAATCTTACTCATTTTATTGTCATAAAAATTAATATTACACACAGCGGGGATTAATCATTTATAAAATAATCCCACTGGGTCGTTGATGACAGACAAATTTATTATTCAGGATCGATTTCTACAGGTTCAGATTCAATAACTTTAGGTTGGACTACTACAGTGTTTGCAAGCTTATCATGGAAACCTTGTTTTTTCTTATCAAAAGCAACCCAAAAAATTCCAAGACAAAGTGGAATGGTTGAAATGATATATCCTAAATATCTAATAATCAATTGTCTGAGGCTTGGTTTACCGCCAGTCCTGGCATCAACTATTGTAGCTTTAAAGATCATTTTACCGGGTGTTGCTTGATAATATTTCCAAAGTAAAATAACAGCGATTGTAGGAAAAACATAATTTATAATAAAATCAAATGAACCTTTCTCCATATGTTCATTGTTGAGATATTCAATTCCATATACCCAAATGAGAATGGGTAATGTTACTAATATAATTAAAAACGTATCTACTAGGACAGCTACAGTTCTTTTCCAAAATCCTACGTATTTTAAATCGTTATCCATTAACTTTGTCTTTTGCTAATCCTCTTACTAAAGCAGGCTTCCAGCCTTGGAAATTCCAGTTTGCTAAAAACGTAAATATTTCTTGGGCTTTTTCATTTTCACCAACCCCTTCAAGCGCGAGAGCCTTGAAATAGGCAAAATACACATTATTTTCTTTTTCTATATTTTCGAAATAACTAACTGCTTTTTTTGGATCACCACTAAATAAACTAACCATACCAGATAATGAGTTATATCCATCGAGCGATCCAGGACTTTGCAAGTCCTTCACAAGAGCGTAAAGCCTTCCCAGTGATTTTTGTGCTTTGTCATATTCAGCAAATAAAATATAATACCAAGACTCCATCCAGGCATTAAATGTATCGTAATTTCTTCGAGAGACTAAATCTTCACTTTCATCAAGAGATAACCGCTCTTCGCGGAAGCGCCAATTAGCTTGCAAAGCATCATAGGCACCTGACTTATCTTGATTATATGAATGAGCGATAAATTTTGTGAATTGATTGTTTGCTTTATAATTTAAAACCTCCGACTCTGAAAAATTTTGATCGTCCACTTTTTGATCTAATTCATCCAAAGCTTTTACTGCGCCATCATAATCATTTTCGTATAGATAAGACCACACGCCAAATTCCCCATAAGAAATCTTAGAATATTTAGATGGTGAACGAGAAGCCGCCATTTCATAGTTTTCTCTAGATTTTTGGTAATCGCCAGTAAAAAGATAAGTATGAGCTACTAAGTTATAGCCTGCACCTAGCGATGTTGACTTTGTCTTTTCTGCGACTTCAATCATTTTTTCGTACTGTACGCGAGCTGCTTCCATATCACTATATTGACGCTCAATATTACCTTTTATTTGATATGAAAATGGTGCCTCGGGTCTTGTTTTTACTAAACCATCTGCATATTTGAGCGCAAGCTTTTTTGACTGTTTGTTCTTAGGTAGCATTGTATTGCCACCCACGGTGACTTGATGTTTAACCAAACCTGCCCAGGCTAAATACTGACTGGAATTGATATCCAATGCTTTTTCATAATTAGCAATAGCATTGTCAAAATCTTTTACTCCAGTATAGGCATCCCCAAGCATAACATAGGATTGTGAGCTGCTTGGATATTTTGATACAAGCTCTTTACATAAATTAATATAATCCATTGAGCGGCTTTCACGTCCCGCAACCCACATTTTAACTGCTAGCTTTTCATAATCATTACCATTTTTACTGTTTTCTTTAGCCCTATCTTTATATTCTTTCCATTTATTAGGATCGGTTGTTGGGACATACAAATTAGCCAGAATAAAGTCAGGGTCTAGAGAAAGAGCCTCTTCCATTAATTCCCATCCTTTTAAACCATCACCTTGATCCCAGTAATACCATGCTTTTTTATATAATTCTTTTGCTGCCTCACTGCTTGATGTAATTGGAAAATCAACATCTGTTGATTTGCTACAACCTACAATTAATAGAAAAGCTAAAGGCAAGATTGTCTTGCAGTTAAATAATTTCATTTCATTTACCTTTGTATTTTGTTTAACAAGATTAGCGTAAACATAAACTACGCTCTATGGCAGATTAAATGTAAGTACCGCCAGTCCTAAATGTCTATAAACAAAAAACCCCGCTAATGGGCGGGGCTTGATGTTATTTCAACAGCACCATCTTCTTAGTCTGTATGTATTCCCCAGCTTGTATTTGATATAGGTAAATACCTGCACTTACTGGTTTGCCATAATCGTTAGTAGCATCCCATATTAATGATTTATAGCCAGCGTTTAGGGTTTGATCCATCAGGGTTTTTACTTGCCTACCCAGCATATCATAGATGGTAATGGTAACCAGAACTTTCTCTGGTAGGTCGTACCGCAGTGTTGTAACTGGATTGAATGGGTTGGGGTAATTGGGATATAATACCAGGATGTGGGGCAGCTGGGCATCCAACTCAATTCTAGCTAACATAATACCAACACCTGATACTGGTACAATCAATGTATCCATTTCAGAGTCGTTACTAATAACAAAGAGATTGCTTGTGTATATGATTGGTTCGGTTGGTGTAAACGCCACTTGCACCATCTGGCTATCTCCTGGTTGTATATCATAGCTGGTAAGATTTGTTGAGAAAACACTTTCAGTAGATGAAATGTTGCTTATGGTAAGAGTGGCATTACCTGTATTATAAATGGTTAGCAGCTTTAAATTGCTACTACCAGCTGCTGTTGTGTCAAAAGCAAGGTATATAGGGTCAACAGAAATCTCTGGAGCACGAATAAAACCAACACCTGTGAGCAGGACAACTAACGTATCTGTTTCAGGATCATTATTAACAATAAATAAATCACTGCTATAGTCCGTTGGTTGGTTAGGTACAAACGTAACTAAAACTATTTGGTCGTCTCCAGGTAAAACATTAAGACTATCGGTATTTACTGAAAAAATACTATCAGGTGAGAAAAGATTGTATATCAATAACGTATCGGAACCTATATTAGTAATCGATAGCAATTTCACAGTACTGCTGCCAACTGCTGTTGTGTCAAAAGTAAGGGACATAGGGTCAACAAAAATCTCTGGAGCAGGTATAAAACCAACACCTGCAACCGGTAGGCCCAACGTATCTGTATCAGGATCATTACTAATGATGAATAAATCACCATCGTAGGCATTTTGTTGAAGCGGAGTAAAAGTGACTTGAACATCCTGGCTCTCACTAGGAAAAAGATCAAAACTGGATAGATTTACTGAAAAAATACTATCAGGTGAGAAAAGATTGTATATCAATAACGTATCGGAACCTGTATTAGTAATGGATAACATGTCGACACTGCTGCTTCCTACTGCTGTAGTGTCAAATATGAGTGATTCGGGCTCAACAGTAATATTTGGTTCGGGCGATCCCGGACCGGGTGATTCCGCATGGATAATGGCAAAACCACCCACAAAATGATTGATAGTTCCTTCAGAAGTTGTGTTACCTGTTGTAAGGTTTACAGAACGGACTGTTTTTTCCCAAGTGATTGAGTTATACGTAGCCATATACATGGTGTTGTTATGAAAACTGTAATCTAACCCATGCCATGGACCGGCGGCATTAAAGCCAGTATTACCTAACAGTGTAGCTGAGCCATTTGTCTTATCGATCAGGTAGATAGTATTGGACAGGTTATGGGCATACATTTGTCCACTGTTATCGAAAGCGATATCCGCTACAGATTGGGCAGTGGTCGTAGTGCCTATGTGGCTGGCGGTACCAGTGGAAACATCGATTGTGTAAATTGCTGAGGCAGAATTGCCGGTGGTACTGGAGGCATAAAGCGTGCTGGTTGTAACATCATAGGCTAGGCCGGACCACATATGCCCGGTAAGGGGAGTAGAGGTTCCTATCTGATTAATGGCTGCAGTGGTTGTGTCAATTTGATAAAATTGAGTGCCCACTCTGGGAAGGGCGTATAAAACATTGTTGGACCCAAATTCTGCATCTATTAAATGATTCATGGAAGTTCCAATGGCAATCTCATTTTCCGGGTTATCCAACTCAATCTTTACAAGTTCTCCGTCGGTATAATCAACAACAAAACCATATTGTCCTAAGATAAGGTACGGGAACATTATAATAACTGTTAAAACGATAACCTTGAGCTTCATAAAATTCCCATTCCCTTTCATTTCGCAGTGAATTATTTTACCTCACGACCTTTAAGTTAATCCAATTTTACATCCCACCAGTCCTAAATGTCTATAAACAAAAAACCCCGCTACTTGGCGGGGCTTGATGTTTTACTAATTACTGAAATTATTCATAACAACATTATACCCAATTTCATAATTCTTCCTTATTAATTGTGGCAATGCTTTTAAATCATCTTCTTGAAGATTATCTATAGGGTAAGCCATTATTTCTACTATTTCTATTTTATCGGAATCATGATATGTTGCTTTTTCCCCAGTGACATTTATAGCAATTATTTTTGTTGGCTTAAAGTGCTGAATTGCATCATAGATTGGTGTGGCAGCCATCCTATCAAGCCCAGGGTCAAGGTAGTTAATTTGTTTTACAGGTTTTTTAAAAATCATTGGGTTGTCCATGCTATTACAAATTGCTGATGCTAAGTTTCCAGTACTTACTGTTTCAATAGGATTGCCAGTTTTAGTTACATCTTGGTATGATGTCGCAAACATTATTGGTAAATCTTCAATGGATTGATTTTTAAAATATTTATTTAATACATTTTGAACTCTGTCTAAATCAAGATTTTCTATATCTTTATATGAGAAATATCCACTTGCGCCACTAGCAAGTATTGTTTCCCATCCAAGAACACCACCCGTAACAAATGACAAAATTGTCCCAAATAATAATCCTGAGGTTGCTCCTGAGGCTAATCCCTCTTTTTTAGCATTTTCTGTTTCTTTCCTATATTCACTAAAAAGCTTATTAGTGACTTTAATCAAATCACTTTTTGGATTTGCTGAATATATACCTCCGACTAATGCGCCAGCACTATTGCCATATACATAGTCAATTTCTACATTTAATTCCTTTAACGCATCTATTGCCCCTATATGAGCAAAACCTTTAGCCCCTCCAACCGATAAGACCAAACATATATTTTCCTCTTGGCTTGACGTTTGTTTGGTATGGGAACAACCACTATACCAAAAAACTAAAACTGATAATAAGATGAAGCGCTTCATTAAGACAATATTACACCCCACCAGTCCTAAATGTCTATAAACAAAAAACCCCGCTACTGGGGTGTGTCCACCAAAAGTGTGTCCACTTTTTGATAAACTATGACAAAGTTTGATTAAAGCTGATAAACAAAAAGCCCCGTGTTAAACGGGGCTTTTACTCAGAGATAGTTGGTATTCTCTATAGTCGGGGTGAGAGGATTTGAACCTCCGACCCCCTGCTCCCAAAGCAGGTGCGCTAACCGGACTGCGCTACACCCCGAAATATTCTTGTAAAAAGCGGGCGAAATTATAGGAATTCACCACGTAAACCAAATCATTCAATTTCCTGCCCCGTAAAGTTACCAGTTCCGCTTACAGGATTTTCTCGGGCGATCATACCATTTGGCAACGCTACAGAATAATCAGTCCAGCCATTACTCGTATCGTGGCGGGCATCAGCCACATAATAATCAGTAGAAACAAATTGGGCGCCGCTGGATAGCGCCAGGTCGCGTGGGCCGGTATTACCTGTGCGGGCTTCCTCTGTGTCCGCATCAGCCCGGGTACGGACGATATAACCCTGGGTTACATAATCGGCGATGCTCTCCGTTGGCGTGTTGAGCTTCAGGAACGCCGCTTCCGGGGTTCCCGGTTCAGAAGATGTAAAAAGTACCCGACCAGACAGTGCAGGATGTTCGGCAGTGTATTCGTCTCGAATGGCACCACCGTTGTCCAAGCCAAAATAGACTTTTCCTCGTGATTCGCCAATGGTGGGCCACCCGCCGTTCAGGATCACTGCTTCCAATGATTCGTTATTACCGCGGACATCGTCTGGTGTGATAACCTTATTAAGATCATTACCAAACACTGACCTAATATCCGCATCAATTGCATCCAAAGCATCCCCATTAAAAGGAACTGGTTGTGTAAAAAATGTAAGAGAGGGGTAAATATTGATAATGCCCTCTTCCTTCGCTTCTACCAAGATAAAAATGGGAATATGGGTGGTGTTGGCATCGGACCATACCTTTACTGCAGTCAGAGCATCTTTGAAAGTAATGTAATTTGTCCTATAATCAATGTCAGGGACATGCAATACTTTCAATCCCGGATCCAGTAATTTTTGTATATCCGATGCTTCAGGTAGACCAATAAAAAAATTACCCTTACGATAATAGAATAGCCCACCATCCGGGTCATGGTAGACATCGATCTCAATCTGGCGAATGCCGTGGTGGCTAAATTGCACATCAAAACTGGGATGGTTATAGTCTAGTTGGGCGGCCAACTCAGAATTGAGTACCATCAATAAGTCGAACATATCCTCAATTGGACGAATTCGGTAGCTGTTATGACTACCAATTACCTGAATTTGGTTTAATTTTAAGTCGTTAATATCCATACCCTGTTCTTTCTTTTCATCACACCCTGAAAGCAGAAGTAACAAAAATAAATAATGGAATATTTCCTGTTGATTCATTATGGATAATTTACTAATGGAAGGGTAACAGAACCCGAAAAAGAAGCAATTTTACAGTCAGACTTGCTGGTGTTATTTTGTAAACTTTCCCCTGGTAAATTTATGGCGATCAGTAACTAATTGGATCTCAAACATAAAGGAAAAACAGCCCTTGTCAACGGATCCACTGCCGGGATCGGATTTGGCATTGCCCATCGACTGCTGCAGGAAGGCGCCAGCGTCATTATCAACGGACGGACAGAAGCGCGTATCAATAGCGCCCTGGACCAACTGCCTCAGGATATCCCCGATTGTATAGTTCAAGGCTGTGATGCTGACTTTGCTGATGCAGCTGCTGTACAGCGTCTGTTAGGAACCTACGATACCGTTGACATATTGATCAATAATGTAGGTATTTTTGAGCCGAAACCGTTTACGGAGATAACGGATGAAGAATGGCTACATTTTTTTGAGGTCAATGTCCTTAGCGGTGTCCGTCTCTCCCGCCATTACCTGCCGCAGATGCTTGAACAGAACTGGGGTCGGATCATTTTCATTTCCAGCGAGTCCGGCGTACAGATACCGGCGGAAATGGTTCACTATGATACTACAAAAACTGCCCAATTGGGTGTATCGCGGGGATTAGCCCAGCAGACTGCTGGAACCAATGTCACCGTAAATACGGTGATCCCCGGTTCCACTAGATCGGAAGGATCGGAGAAGTTCATTAGTGGCTTGGCCCAGGAACGGGGGTTATCCAAGGAAGATGTGGAGCGGGAATTCTTCGAAAAAATCAGGCCTACCTCCCTTCTGGAACGCTTTGCCACTATTGATGAAGTCGCTACATTTGTAACATATCTCGCCAGTCCGCTGGCTGCAGCCAACAATGGTGCTGCCCTGCGGGTTGATGGCGGTACTGTATCAACAATACTCTGATATCATCCTGGATTCATGGCTACTGCTGATACGATTATTTTTGATCTGGGGGGCGTGCTGATTGACTGGAACCCGGAATACCTGTACCGGAAAATATTCTCCAACGAAAATGATCTGCGCTATTTCTTGGAAGAAATATGTACCAGTGCTTGGAACCAAGAACAGGATGCCGGATATCCTTTAGCCCAGGCCACTGCTGAACTTGCCGCTAAATACCCACAATACGATGCTGAGATCAAGGCCTATTACAGCCGCTGGCAGGAAATGCTTGGCGGCTACGATGAGCAATGTGTAGCTATCCTGGAAAATTTGCATCAAAAGAAAAACAGTCGGTTATTGGGCTTGACCAATTGGTCAGGTGAAACATTTCATATTGCTAAAAAAATGTATCCTTTCCTGGACCTTTTCAAAGGTATTGTGGTCTCAGGAGATGAAAAGATCAAAAAACCAGACCCACGTCTTTACCAGATCCTAATTGATCGCTACGGTATCCAGCCAGGTAAGTCAATTTTTATTGATGATACTAAGATCAATGTAGAAATAGCAGAAGATCTTGGTTTCCAGACAATTCATTTTTTATCCGCGAACCAACTGCAGGAAAAATTGCAGAAATTGGGTTTGATGTAGAACCGGCGAAAGGTTTGGGTGAGCGATGGGAATTGAACCCACGACCTCCTGGGCCACAACCAGGTGCTCTAACCAACTGAGCTACGCCCACCATGCGGCCTTTGTTCTGTTGTGCAAAGGCGGGCGAAATTACCGGTCTTACCTATCACAGACAAGTTGTAAAGTACCACAAAGGACTCATTTCATATTTGCCTGTTCGTCGGTAATTTTTTCCATGCGTCTTGTGTCGCGCTATATCATAAAGGAGCTCATACTGCCCTTTATATATTCCCTGATGGTCATCGTACTGATGCTTTTTATAAATTTTTTCCTTAGGGCAATCGATCGCTTTTTAGGGAAAGGCCTGAATATTTTCACTATACTTGAATATCTATTCCTAAACCTGGCCTGGATTTTGGCCTTGGCAGTGCCAATGGCGGTACTGATTGCCACACTTATGGCTTTCGGTAGATTATCAGAAGACAATGAAATCAACGCCATGCGCGCCTCGGGTATCGGCTTTACCTCGATCCTGCGACCGGCCCTGTTATTTGGACTGTTCGTCTGCCTCAGCCTTACCTATTTCAATAATTATGTTTTGCCGGAAATGAATTTTTACGCCCGCTTACTGCAGGGCGACATCCATAAGAAACGACCTGGCCTTGATATAGAACCGGGTCACTTTATAAATAATCTACCCGATTATAGCATGATCATCCGTCAGGACAATGATGGTCTAATGGAGGATGTACGCATTTTCAGTAAAGAGAATAAGGAAATTCAAACCAGTATCTATTCAAAGACCGGTGAATTAAAGACCCTTGATGATGCCATCATTCTAATGCTCTACGATGGTGAGATCCATGAACTGAAACTGGACGATTACAGTAACTATCGACGCATCAATTTTGAACGGCACAAGATCATCATACCTGCCGATGATCTGATGCTGGCTCGGCGCGATACATCAAACCGGTCAGACCGTGAAATGACCATACCTATGATGCTTGACAAACAGGCTAACTATAAGCAAAGGTCCGAGCGCGTAAAAGAACGGATTGGTCGTTCAATCAAAAAGGTAATCGGCGATAGCCTGGTACCGCCTTCGTTGGCGGCAGCCGAATCGGTAATGGAAGATTATCGCGCTACAGTCTTGAATGATACCAGCCTCGTACCAGCTGAACAGCGTCGTAAAGAAAGAAGATTAAAGAGTCTGGAACGGCAGATAAATAATGAATATCGCCTCATTCAAAATTATCAGAAGAATCAGAACAAATACTGGGTGGAGATTCACAAGAAATTTTCACTTCCGGTAGCCTGTATTCTTTTCGTACTTGTTGGAGCACCATTAGGTACACTGACCCGTAAAGGCGGCTTTATGATGGCCATCAGTATGGGCTTCGGCTTTTTCCTAGTATACTACATTTTTCTCATCGGTGGTGAAGAAATGGCCGACCGCAATCGGGTATCACCGTTAATTGGTATGTGGACACCGAATGTTATCCTCCTGGTCATTGGTATTTATTTAACGCTCAATACCGTGCGGGAACGAGCCCCGCTCCAGTTTCGCTGGCCCTGGCAAAAAACCACAGCTGAGGATGCTAGCATTGAATCCAGCTGAACTGATACAGGTCAAAAAACAGGGCGATGCTATTCCCAGCGCAGACCTGAGACGTTTTATATTGGACTATACTCGGGGTAGCATCTCCAACGAAACCATGACCGACCTATTAACAGTCATTTACAATAATGGGATGACTTCGGAAGAGACATTTACCCTTACGAAAAGTATGCTGGATTCTGGTGAAAGAATGGATTTCTCATTTCTGGATAATTATGTCGCCGACAAACATAGTACGGGCGGTGTTGGCGATAAGGTTTCTCTTATACTTGGCCCACTTATGGCTGCTGCAGGCCTGGCCATCCCAATGATCAGCGGGCGCAGCCTGGGTCATACTGGCGGCACACTTGATAAACTAGAATCGATACCAGGTTATAAAGTTGATATATCACTGGATGAATTCAAACGCAATGTACTTGATATTGGTATTTCCATGATTGGTCAGACCGCTGAGATCTGTCCCGCTGATAAAAAAATGTATGCTTTGCGTGACGTTACCGGTACTGTGGGTTCCATCCCACTGATCTGCGGATCGATCATGAGTAAAAAGATCGCCGAAGGCATTCAAGGACTGGTAATGGACATAAAGATCGGGAATGGTGCTTTTATGGAAACACTGGATGAAGGTCAGAGACTGGCAACATTACTGCAACAAATCGGAAATAATTTTAATGTTGCTACAGACATCGTTTTTTCAAGTATGGACCAGCCTTTGGGGAGGTATGCAGGTTTGTGGTGTGAGGTAAAAGAAGCTATAAACTGCCTGCAAAGCGATGGACCAGAGGATACTATGGCGGTTACCTTTGAATTGGGATCACGGTTATTGATCCAGGCGAAAACAGCGTCTGACAAAAGTGCAGCCATGATCATGCAGCGCGAATTGATCGAAACTGGCCTTGCCCTGGAAAAATTTATGGAAATGGTGTCTGCCCACGGTGGCAACCGCACGGATATAGCGTCCTTTCAGACATTGCATTTGCCAGCGGAAGAAACTGTATTTTCTGCTCAACAGTCAGGTACGATTTCTACCATGAATACAAAATTGATCGGGTTGGCAAACTCCGAACTGGGGTGTGGACGCAAGGAATTAGCTGATGTGCTGGACCCTACCGCCGGCATGGAATTTTATCACAAGATCGGTGACCAGGTTACGGAGGGAGAACCGCTGATTCGGCTGTTCAATTCTAATTCTGAAAAATTACAGGCAGCGCTAACTATGTTGAGTACATCTGTGGTCATCGGTGAAGAGCATGTAGACCACCGACTTTTCCCGGCTGCAGATTAAAAGAACTAGCGGCGGTGTATTTTACACAGTCGCGAAGGATCGGTGCCCAGAATGAACAACTCTTTCTCTAATGGACAAAGTGGTGTGGGTTTTTCTTTTGAAACCTGACAAATAGAAAAGGTTTGCACTTTTTCAGGTTGTTGAAATTTTTCCTTTGAATAATACAGTGAATCGTGAGCTGTTTTCATGAAGCGTGCCCAAGCTGGTAAGGCCGCCCGCGTACCATCTGCACCTTTGCCAAGACTTACTTGAGGATCGTCAATGCCAAACCAAGCACCAGCTGCTATCTGGGTAGAAAATCCCACAAACCAGGCATCAGTCCAACCCTGGGTTGTCCCTGTTTTCCCAGCAGCGGGATGATAGAAATTATATTTCCAACGAACGCTGCCGCCGGTGCCGCGATCAATGACTGTCTGCATTAGATTGGTCATCATAAAGGCTGTTTCTTCACTCAATATTTCTTTCTGCTT
>ERZ651768.2460-NODE-2460-length-12840-cov-37.614041_pt1 | contig 12840 bp, 12 predicted proteins | sample MGYA00514754_ERZ651768 | MGnify/ENA metagenome assembly ERZ651768 | reverse complement strand
CTCTTTTCATCCATTCTCTTTCCTTTATGTGAGCCAGAGGCGTTTCATTTAAAAAATCATCATTCCCGATTTAATCTTTAGTTCCAATTCCTTTGAAAAAAGTGTAGCAGAAAGTACCTCCACCTTCGGCTGTTCTATTTAGATCATTAATTCCTTTTTCAATTTCTTTTTTACCAATCAGATTTTTTGATATAGCCTCTTTTGAAATCCCTTTAATCATTGCTGTAAATGTATTTTTGGTAAACCCCTCTACCCAATCAGGATTAGAATCATCTACATAAACTTGTCTTGGAGAAACTTTAATATCTTTGAAACCTGACTGGCTCAAAAGTGGATATAATTTCCTTCCAATATTGGCATCTCCCCCGTTTTGTTTCTGGAGTTCAACCTGACATTGAATTGCTTTTTTAGCTATATCACTATCTGGATGAAAATAGGTTGATCCATGATCACCTTCAATTACTGTAATTGTTCCCTCTTTCTTTAAAACCTTTTTTAATCTAATTAATGCATCAACAGGATTTGGTATGTGCTCTAAAAGATAAGAAAGGAAAATATGATCAAAATATTCATCTTCAAATGGTAATTCAAAAATATCAGCTTGCTGAAATTCTACATTATTAATTTTGTTAGTATTTGCTATAGTTTTTGCTTGTTCGAGTGATTTTAGCGATATATCAATTGAAACAAATTTTGAACTTAAATTTTTAGGAGCAATAATTTTTGTTTGTGCACCTATACCACAACCGGCTTCAAGTATTATAGAATCTTCTTCCCAAATAGAATCATAATGCAAAAGATCTGCAAGTGAATCTGCCTGGTCATGTAGCCTATTTGATTCATGTGAAGAATATCCGTGTACATATTTGTTCATATATCAATCTAATAAATAATAATGTAAACTAAGTAGCCCCCATGAGAAGGCTACTTTGGAATGATTTTCCTCAGATAATAGATATGAAAGTCGGGGCGACAGGATTTGAACCTGCGACCACTTGACCCCCAGCCAAGTGCGCTACCGGACTGCGCCACGCCCCGTTTATTTATTTAATTCTTCTAAAATAGATTTTAATTCTCTTCGAATATTAGTAAGAAGTTCAGCATTGCTTTCATTTTCTAATAGAGATGATTCACTGGGTTCTGCATTAACCGGTTCGGGGTCAGTTAGCATTCTTCGGGCGCCCTCTATTGTAAATTTTTGGTTATAAAGTAAATCTTTAATACGAAGAATAATATCAATATCCTTTTGCCGGTATGTACGGTTTCCTGCCTTATTCTTGGATGGTCTTAACTCCTTGAATTCTGTTTCCCAATAACGGAGAACGTATGGTTTCAATTCAGTTATTTTGCTGACTTCGCCAATAGAATAATAAAGCTTTTTAATTGATTGAGTTTTGGAGTCCATTAAAAATATCTATTCAACTAATACTTTATATTAATCATCAAACATGCTTTAAACAAGAATTATAGAAATAATTTCAGTTACGATTTATTTGATTAGGATCGGCTTTCCTGTAGAAAATCGTCCATTCGATTCAAAGCATCGGTAAGAACTGATTTACTCGGTAAAAAAACCATTCTGAAGTGGCCCTTGCCATACTGTTTGGAAAACCCAGAACCGTGAACTGTTAAAACATGCTTTTTATGAAGCAAATCTAGCACAAACTTCTTGTCATTTCGATACCAATGTTCATCTGTTAGTTTTACGAACATGTAAAAAGCACCTTGCGGCTGTTGAACAGTTAATCCTTCAATTTGGTTAATCATTTTTACGCACAGTTCATTGTTTTCTTTTAAACCAAGCAAATATGTTTCCATCCATTCATCATGACCTTGAAGACCCGCAAGATATCCATATTGTGCCGGTGTAGATGCACAGAGACGAGACCTCAGTAGGCGTTCAATGCCATCCTTTACATCATCTAATTGTGCTTTTGGGTCATGAATTGCCATATATCCTATTCGCCAGCCAGGAGCATAGTATACTTTTGAGACTCCATTTAATGTAATTACTGGCGTTCGACTCGATATTGACGCTGTACTAAAATGATTTTCATTGAAATTTAGGCGATCATATATCTCATCAGATAAGATTGTACAGTTTGGCCATTTCTCAGTTATGCTCAATATTTGCTTTAATTCATCCTCAGAAATGACATTTCCAGTTGGGTTATTCGGGTTAATCAGTACTAATAGTTTTACCCGATCATTCATTTTGGCATTTAAATCGTCAAAATCAATTGCCCATCGGTTATCCGGATTTAATCTGTATTCGATGGTTTTACCCCCAAATAACTGCGGATATGCCATATATGGAGGATAATGTGGACCAGGCGCTAGTACAATATCGCCTTCATTTAAAAAAGCCGCGAAAATAATTTGAAGTGCTTCTGTTACGCCGTGACATATGAACACGTTATCTGATTGACAGTCCCACCCCCCATTGAACTTTTTTTGTTCATTATTTGCGATTGATTCTCTTAATTCAGGAATACCATATGCTGGTGAATAACCATTTTTTTGATCTATGAGCGCTTGGTGATACGCTTCAATCATGTGGTTTGGAGTTGGCAAACCAGGATAAGCCAATGGATCGCCTATATTGAGTTTAATTATTTCATGCCCCTGAGCTTCAAGGGCAGTAGCAGGAACTACGACGTCCCGTATCGCATATTCGATTTGGGAAGCACGTTTTGTAACGGGTATTTGCTTCGCTACCATTTATTTAAAAGTTATCTACGTTTAAAGGGGCGCCTACCTCCGCCATGCCGGTTACCGTGTCCTCGTTGATTTCGATTATTTTCACGGGGTGGGCGTTCCACATATCCTTCCGGTTTTTCTAAAAGCGCTTTACGGCTAAAGTCTAATCTACCTTGATCATCGACTTTAATTAATTTCACTCTGACCGAATCACCAGGTTTTACAACATCTTCTACCTTATCAACGCGATGCCATTCCATTTCAGAAATGTGAATTAAACCTTCACGCCCCGGTGCAAATTCAACAAATGCACCAAAACTCATCAGTCTAGTAATAGAACCATCAAATTCCATTCCGACCTCAGGTTCAAGGGTAATGGCCCGAACAATTTCAATAGCTTCCTGGCATCGTTTTAAATCAAGACTTGCTACGGTAACTACACCATCATCATCCACATTTACATCACATTCTGTGTCTGCAATAATCTTTTTAATGGTTTTACCACCGGGTCCAATTAAGCCTCCAATTTTCTCCGGATTAATTTGAAGTGAGAGAACTTTCGGTGCATATTTTGACATTTCCATAGGCTCGGGTACTGCTTCATACATGATATCCAAAATATAATTTCGACCTACCTTTGCTTGTGCCAATGCTTCTTCCATCAATTCGAATGATATTCCTTCAATCTTTAGATCCAGTTGAATAGCGGAAATACCATCGCGGGTTCCAGCCACTTTAAAATCCATATCACCTAAATGATCTTCAGCGCCCAGTATGTCACTCAAAATTGCATAGCGATCACCATCTTTGATTAGCCCCATCGCAATACCAGCGACATGGCCTTTCGTGGGTGCACCTGCACTCATTAATGCTAAAGAACCGCCGCACACAGAAGCCATGGATGAAGATCCATTTGATTCAGTAATTTCTGAAACAATTCGTACTGTGTATGGGAAATCTTCATATTCAGGAAGAATTTCCTTAATGGCACGTTCAGCCAAATTCCCATGGCCAATTTCTCTTCGACTTGTAAAACCAATGCGTCCAGTTTCACCTACACAATAGGGCGGAAAATTATAGTGCAGAAAGAATTTCTTCTTCGTATCCAAATCCATGCTGTCTATAATTTGCTGGTCTCTCGGTGTTCCCATGGTTAGCACAACGATTGCCTGTGTCTCTCCACGGGTAAATAGGGCGGATCCATGGGTTCTGGCCAAGATACCTGTTTCAATGGTAATTTGACGAATATCGGTTGTTTTTCGACCATCAGACCGCACTGCATCCTCAAGTATCTGTTCGCGGAAAGCTGTTTTTAACTGATCGTTAACATATCCAGAAACCAATTTTTCTGATTCAGGATGGGATTCAACAAACGCCTCTTGTGCCTCTTCCTTTAAAGCAGAAATCTGATTTTCACGATCAGCTTTGTCACCGGTCTTAATGGCGGCGTCAATTTTACCCGTAACCAACTCCGAAACAGCCTTAGCCAATGCTTCGTCAGTTTCTTCTTCGGGTACATCCCGTTTAACAATATCGAGTTCTCCAATTAATTTATTCTGCATGGCGATTAAATCTTTAATTGGTCCATGAGCAAATTTCATGGCATCGATAAATTCTTCCTCGGTAATGAGTTTTGCTTCACCTTCAACCATCACAATGGTTTGTTCGTTTCCAGACACGATAATCGCCATATCCGAATCTTCCATTTGCGATCGTGTGGGGTTGATAACAAATTCACCATCAATACGACCAACGCGTACCGTAGCTATTGGACCTTTAAAAGGAATATCTGAAATCATCAATGCGGCAGACGCACCGACGCCAGCCAACGTATCAGCCATATTCTCGCCATCACTAGATAATACCGTGATAATGACCTGTGTTTCACATTTGAAAGATTTTGGGAAAAGAGGTCGAATCGGACGATCGGTTAACCGACTGGTTAATATTTCATGCTCCGATGGACGTGCTTCTCTTTTAAAAAAGCCACCAGGTATTTTTCCTCCTGCATAATGGCGTTCACGATATTCAACCTGTAATGGGAACCAGTCAATATCTTCTCGCATTTGTTTGGACGCATTTACAGCCACTAGTACAGATGTCTCACCATGAGTAACGATAACTGAACCGGAAGATTGACGTGCAACATGTCCGGTCTCAATCGAGAGCGTACTTTCATTAAGTTTCATTTCTTGTTTCTTCATAATATTTCCTAAAATTTTATATTAATTGCGACGAATGGACAATTCTTGTGTCACATTCAAATATGAGTCGGGATTTGTCCGACGGAGATACTTTATAAGTTTTTTACGTTGAGAAACCAGCATCACTAATCCACGACGTGAATGATTATCTTTTTTATACACTTTTGCGTGTTCGGTTAATAATCTGATTCTGGTTGTCAATAAAGCGACTTGCACTTCTGTCGATCCGGTATCTTTCTCATCTTTACCGAATTGTTTTACAACTTCTTGTATTTGTTCATTTGTTAAAGACATTTTGTCTCCTATTTATATTTCTGCATCAATCTCATACAGAACTCTTTATCTTTATTTAACTGTTTTATTAATTCTTGTGGATTAGAGAATTTTTTTTCGTCTCTTATCCGTTCTAAAAATTCTACGGTGATTGTCTTATCGTAAAAATTATCTAATTTTTCGTCAATAAAATGAGCTTCCATCACAAAATCGGTCTCACCGAAGGTTGGGCGGACTCCTAAATTACACATTCCATAGAGATTTTTACCATTAATCCTTCCACGGATACAATAAACTCCGTTAGCGGGAATTAACTGGTTTTTTTCTTCAGGTATAAAATTTGCTGTGGGAAAACCAAGGCTTTTTCCACGGCCTGCACCATGGATAACATTAGAGTTAAATCCAAATACCCAACCTAACTCAAAGGATGCTCTTCGGACATATCCCTGCTTGATCAACTTTCGGATATGAGTACTGGAGATGTTAACACTTTCATCAGAAACAGGCTCAACAATATCAACGGAAAAACCATTATTTTCAGCAAAATTCTTAAGAAATTGAGGGGATCCCTCCCGTTCAAAACCAAAATGGTGATCGTATCCAATAATAAAATAAGATGGATGAAAAGTTTTAACCACGATATCGGTTAAAAAATCAGCTGCTTTTATTTTTGAAAATTGTTCATCGAAAGGTATAACCAACACCACATCTAGGTATAATGAATTCAAAATTTCCAATTTTTTCTCAATATGCATTAATAAAGGTAATTTTGTGCCAGATTCCAAAACATGACGAGGATGTGGTTCGAATGTAATTAGAACGGATTTAGCATTTTTTAACTCAGCAACAGATTTTACCTTTTTAATTATTTCCTGATGGCCTCGATGACAGCCGTCAAATGTTCCAATGGTAACAACACTATCAGTGATATTTGGTATATTGTTTAATGTTCTGTAGACATCCATTTCGCTTCAAATTCCTTTAATGGTATCGAATCTTGAACTACAAAATCACCAACTGAAATGCGCTGCAATTTTGTTAAATGACCCTCTGTACCAAGCTTTTTTGCAATTTCTTGTCCCAAGACACGAATATAAGTGCCTTTAGAACATGTAACAGAAAAATCAATTTGCTTATCCTGGATATCATTAAGCGTTAAATCAATAATATTTACTTCAACTGGTGCGCGATCAATAGTTTTGTTCTTTCTGGCAAGTTTATAAAGTCTTACACCATTGACTTTTTTTGCCGAGTACATAGGTGGTATTTGTTTGTATTTACCGATAAAATGCTTTAACACTGACTTAATCAAATCTTTATCCAAAATAGGAACGGGTTTCGTATTCACTACTTTACCATCTAAATCCAATGTATCGGTTTCTTCGCCCAATTGTAGTACAGCTCGGTAGGATTTAATAGTTCCAGAAATTTTACCCAGTTTTTTAGTATCCGAATTTGTACCTATAATTAAAACCCCACCAGCAAACGGGTCCAATGTACCGGCATGCCCAACTTTTTTTTCTTTAGTAATACCACGAATCTTTTTTACTACATCGAAGCTTGTCCATCCAACCGGTTTATATATATTAAAAATCATCCTTTTAATCGTCACGCTTCAATTTTTGAAAGATAGTATCTATTTTCTGGGTATACGCAACTGTTTCATCATAAAAAAACTTTAACTCAGGTGTGAATTTAATGCGCAGTTCTTGGCCTAAATATTTCCGAAAAGACTTTGCACGATTATCCATTTCAATTTGAATCTTATCAATGGGTATTTTTTTATTCAATACGCTAAAAAAAACTTTCGCATGCTTTAAATCAGGAGAAATTGTAACGCGGGAAAAAGTGATCAAGCCTAAATCGGATAAATCAATATACTGGGTTTGTATTTTCCCAAGAATATGTTGGATTTCGTTGGCGACCCGATCTTTGCGTTTGAAGGGTCGTTCGTATCTCAAGCGAGTTCTAGCTTCCTTTTTATTGACTGAATTTTGTAACACACAATAATGTCACCCTCCTTGAACTTGGAAAAATTATCTATGCCTATACCACATTCAAATCCTTCACGTATTTCTTTGGCATCATCTTTGACTTGTTTTAAAGATACAATTTCACCTTCAGCAATTTCTTGATCTTCACGTATTACACGTGCTTTCGCATTCCGTACGATTGTACCCTCACTTACTTTAGATCCGGCAATAAAACCAATTTTTGGAATTTTAAATGTTTCTTGAACGATAGCACTTCCTAGTATCTCCTCAACTTTTTCAGGTTCGAGCAATCCTTCTAATGCCAAAGTGACTTCTTCAACGGCGTTATAGATTACATTATAAGTCCTAATATCTACACCTTCTTGTTTGGCTTGAAGTTTTGCATTGGGTGAAACTTGTACATGGAATCCGATAATCACTGCTTTAGATGCAGATGCCAAAAGCACATCAGATTCAGAAACCATTCCTACGGCCTTATGTATAACTTGGACTCCTACTTCTTCATGGGTAATCTTTTCTAATTGTTCAGACAAAGCCTCGATAGAACCATCAACGTCACCTTTGATAATGATGGGAAGGTTTTTGATAGCCCCTTCCTTGATTAGTGCGGACATTGCATCCAGAGTTTGTGCAGCGATTTTCCTTTGATCAATCTCACGTTTGAGGCGCTGACGATCAGAAGCAATACGTTTTATTTCACGCTCATCATTAACGACTGCAAATATATCTGCAGATTGTGGAACAAGATCAAATCCTAAAACCTGAACTGGATCAGACGGACCTGCTTCTTGAATTCTTTGACCCCGTTCGTTCATCATGGCGCGAACTTTGCCGGAAATATTGTTACAAATAAAAGGATCCCCAACTTTTAGATTGCCTTTTTGTATTAATACAGTCGCCATTGGGCCATGACCTTTATCAAGTTTAGAATCAACTACAGTACCACGTGCTAATGTATCAAAGTTTGCTTTTAATTCAAGCATTTCCGATTCAACAAGCATTGAAGCTAATAGATCATCAACCCCTTGCCCTGTTTTGGCAGAAATGTGGATGGCTTGAATCTTTCCTCCCCAATCTTCAACGAGCACATTATGTTCTGATAATTCCCGTTTTACCCGTTCAGGATCAATATCTGGTAGATCTATTTTATTAATTGCAATGATCAAAGGCACATTTGCTGCCTTAGCATGATCAATAGCTTCGATTGTTTGAGGCATAACGCCATCATTGGCCGCTACAACCAAAACTACTATATCCGTAACTTTTGCGCCCCGGGACCGCATTGCAGTAAATGCCTCATGGCCTGGTGTATCTAAAAATGTTACAGTATTTCCATCCTTAAGCTCAACTTTATGGGCACCAATATGCTGTGTAATTCCACCAGACTCCCCTCCCACTACATTAGTTTCGCGAATATAATCCAATAGAGATGTTTTACCATGATCAACATGACCCATAACTGTTACAACGGGAGAACGGCGCATTGCTTTTGCTTTATCTTCTTCGGAATCTTCAAGTGTAAATAATTCTTCGCCAATATTTTCTAATTTTTCTGCTGCAAAACCAAACTCTCCAGCTAACAGTTCAATAACGTCCCAGTCCAAACGTTGGTTAATAGTGGCGAGAACACCAAGTCCCATACATTTTTGAATAATATCATTTGGTTTTGTATTTAAAATTTTGGATAGTTCATCTACATTTGAAAATTCTGCAATTTTAATTGGTTTTGTTTCAAGTTCAGAATCCACATCATTAAGGATAATATCCTTCTCTTTTTTATAAATTTTCTTTTTTGTTCTTGTATCAATTTTTGCAGTGATCTTTCTTACTGTTTCTAGCGTAGATTTTGAAGATTTTGGATCCACTTTCTTTTTATGGTCGCGACGATGGGTTGTACCTCTGCCCACTTGAGCTTCTATTACCGATAAATCAATTTTACGTAATTTCTTTTTAGAACTTTTTTCATCCTCTTTCTTTTTTTCAGTATCTTTTTTTACAAGTTTTTCTTCCTGTTGTATGCGATCAGCCTCAGCAATTGCTTTCTGCTCAGCCTCTAATTTTTCTTTTTCCTCCTTTTCAGCGGCTCGAATCTTGGCTTTTTCCGCTTTACGTTTTTCTTCAGACTTTTCTTTTTGTTTTTCTTCAATTTCTAATTTCCGCTGATCTTCAAGTGTAAGTAATTCTAATTTTTTATTCGTTTTTTGTAATTCTTTTATTCGTGTATCATGGATTTCACGTCGAATTTGTTCTTTTCGATAACGATCTATCGATTCTTTATCTTTGTGAAATTCATTTAGAATGATATGATAAGTTTCTTCACCTACCGGCGCCATATGGCTACTCACTTGGATTCCTTTAGTTTTCAAAAAGGATAAAATTTCCGTGTGGGAAATATTTAATTCTTTAGCAATTTGAAATATGCGGAGTTTTGACATGTATTTATGACTGGACTTTTTCTAGTTTATCTTCAGATAATTGTTTTGCATTGGTTTTTGATAACGGTTCATTGGAAATTTCCTCTTCAGGTGTTTTTTTAGTGCTTTTTTCATCAGGATTTTGTTCTGATTTAGAACTTACTTCTATATTGTCAGAATCTGAGATTTCTACTAGAATTTCTTCCTCATTCTTTTCTTCTGCTTGATTTGCTTCAACAAATGATTGAACCGCATTATATATTTTCTCTAAGGTTGATTCCCCTATTCCCTTGATTTCAAGCAGTCTTTCTTCTTCTGAATTCAACAATTCTGATACTGTTGAAACACCATTATCTGCCAGTGGTTTAACCGCTCGAGCCGGCATATTTTGAATATCAGCTAAAGGCGTTTCTTTCTCGGTAAGTTTTTGCTCGTATTCTTTTTTCCCGAAAGCATCTATACGATATTCAGTAGCTTTCGCAGCCAAATTAATATTAACACCACCTCTACCAATTGCAAATTCAAGCTCATCATCATCAAAAATTGCAATACAATATTTCCGATCATCATCTATATAAAGATCTAATGGTTTTGCTGGTGACAGGGCTCGCGAAATTAGAATTTCAGATTTTTCACTATAATTAATAATGTCAATTTTCTCGTTGTTCAATTCTCGTACAATAGCTTGTATACGACTCCCGCGCATACCAACACAGGCGCCCACAGGATCAATACGTCGATCATGAGATTGAACAATAATCTTTGCCCTTTCACCAGGATGCCTAGAAATTGAACGAATTTCAATAATACCGTCTTCAATTTCAGGAACTTCCATCTCAAACAATTTATAGAGAAAGTGATTATCACTGCGGGAAATCAAAATTTCCGGTCCACGGGAAGTAACTTCAACTGATTTTATAATTGCACGTATCGAATCACCTCGACGGTAACGTTCCGATTTGATTTGCTCTTTTCGTGGCATGCGTAATTCAGCATGCTCAATATTTACGAAAGTATTATCTCTCTGTACTTGATGAACCGTTCCGATTATAATTTCTCCGACTCGGTTTGCATAATCTTCATATATATATTTTTTTTCTACATCCTGTAGTTTTTGAGAAAAAAACTGTTTTGCCATATGAATTAATCTTCTTCCGAAAATTAATGGATCAATTATTTCAACATAAGTATCACCCAACTCTAAATCATTTGCCATTTCTTGATCAACCTTAGCTATTTCTACCAAAGTAATTTCCATAACTGGATCTTCAACAACATCAACAATTGATTTTTCAACATATATTTCAAACTCACCTTTATCTAAGTTGACGATCACACTGCAGTTACTAGCATCTCCTCGTTCACGTTCAACCAGATGCAGGAATAGATCTTCCAAAATTGAACCAAGTTCTGAGCGTTCCACATTTTTTTCACGAGCGATTTCCGAAAAAACTTCAATTAATTCTCTATTAACCAAAATACCTCCCTAAGCAAAAAGATTAATATTTGATTTCAACAAATGCTGATTCAATATTATCAAATTGTAAATAGTTTTTTACACCATTCATCGATAACCCCACAAAGCTTTTATCCTTGACATCATGGATTTTAACTAAAGATGATTCCAATTCTCCTATGCAACGCACCTTGATTACCTTTCCCATATTCTTTTTGAATTGAATGGGGTGCGTAAGAGGTGCATCTAAACCTGGTGATGTAACTTCAAGTTGGAATCCATCTTTATACATTTCATCAAGCAATCCAGAATTCCGAACAGTTTTTGCGATACTTACAGTGGTTTGAAGATCAATAGGTTGAGGTCCATCTATAATGATTGTTACTTTGGATTGTGGTATATTTTCCACTATATCCATAATAACCAGATGGCCTGGAATCATTTCCGCTACTTTTTTTTTCAATGTACTCATGTCTATTTAAAAGAAAAGTGGGTCTGGCAACCCACTTTTCGGACGGAAAATTACAGTTTTTCAAAGGTCTAATCAAAGGTTATATCAATCTCGTTTTTCTCCATAAATTTTCCCACTGATTTCTTCCGCTTTTTGTTTTAATTCAAAATTATCTTCATAATTTTCCAATACATTACTAATCAGTTTTATGGCACCATTTTTATCCCCATTTGCAAGCGTAAGTTCAGCTAAGCCCAAAGACACCCATGCCTTTTCTTTTTTCGAATTCGCTTTTTCTCTTGATATTTTTTGATATTTAATTGCATTTGGCAAATCTTGCTTTGATTTATAAATACTAACCAAGCCTTGGTAAGTTGACAAAGACAGTAGTGGATTTTTTCCTTTTTTTGCATATCGTTCAAAATGAGGTAATGCCATTTCATATTCACCTGCAATAAAATATATTCGTCCTAAATAATAATTGGCATTCAATCCTGCATCAGTATTGCCATATTCATCAATCACTTCTTGTAAGTAAATCCTGGCATTATCATTATCATCTAAATCAACATAAACCATTGCTTTACTCATTAAAGTTTCAGCGACTTCAAGATTAGAAGACCGGTTGTTTGTATATAAATAACTCAGAATAAAAACAGCGAAAACACCAATAATCATTTTTGTATATATAGATTTTTTTTGATTGATATGTTTTTTAAAAGTAAAAATATTCTCAATGAATGGATCCCGTTGAATTTCTTTTTTTGTAATTTTTCGTTTTGGTTTTAACATTTATTACTCCCGATTGAGTACCCCCGACTGGAGTCGAACCAGTATCTAATCCTTAGGAGGGATTTATTCTATCCATTGAACTACAGGGGCAGTCATAGAAATTACCGCTGATATTAAATAGTGTAAAAGAAACAAAAGGTCATTATTATTGTATGAGATATTATTCGAGCTTTAAATCACGGGTCATTAGCTCGCTTACGATTTCTTTTGGATTTTTTTCATTAAATAATATTTGATATACGCCTTCAGAAATTGGCATTTCGACCTGATATTTTTTAGACAAATCATATACAGACTGAGTTGTTCTAATACCTTCTGCAACCATATCCATTTTATCTAAAATTGATACCAATGTTTTTCCTTTACCAATCTCTTCCCCAACATATCTGTTACGACTGTGGATACTTAGGCAAGTCACTATTAAATCACCAATTCCACTTAGTCCAGAAAATGTATCGGAATTAACACCCATAGCCACCCCTAAGCGTGTTATTTCAGCTATACCTCGTGTCATTAGTGCAGCTTTTGAATTATCTCCAAAACCGATCCCATCGCA
>ERZ651768.2458-NODE-2458-length-12844-cov-3.646276_pt1 | contig 12844 bp, 7 predicted proteins | sample MGYA00514754_ERZ651768 | MGnify/ENA metagenome assembly ERZ651768 | reverse complement strand
CAACATAGGTGATGGCTGGGGACCACAAGTGACCGAGGAAACGATCGAATTCAATACTAATGAAGGTCGTTTCGCTGTTACCAATAATTCTTTTGTTGATCCGATCCCATTGGACAAGGGTTCAAACTATGACCTGGGATGGCAGGAAGGTATGGCACTAACAGGCCCGATCCTGGTTGAATCCGGATCTTTTAATGTATCCCGGGATGTGCCCGTAGAATGCGGAACCTTTACACATTATGTTGTATACAGTGGTGACGGCACCCAGCTTGTTACCACCACTGAACTGGAATACACCCATGAAAACCTGACCAATGGAACTGAGTACTGTTATTATGTGACAGTGGTCTATGATGAAGGAACTTCGGATCCTACCGAAAATTCTTGTGGAACGCCAGCCGATTGGGTTGCAGAAGCGCCTACGAATCTTATGTCCTTTCCCGGTGATGAAGAGATGGTACTGGTTTGGCAGGCTCCTGGCGGCGGCGGCGGCGGTACACAGGGCGATGTGATTGAAAATCCTTTTGTGGTTACCGGGCTCCCTTTTGAAGTCACGGGTACAACTGAAGGGTTTAATGATGATTATGATGAAATTTGCCCTTTTTCTGGTTCCACATCCAATGACGTTGTCTATATGTTCAGCACATCAGGTGGGACCTATGATTTCAGCCTGTGTGAGTCGGCTTACGATACAAAAATTTATATTTATGATATCAACCAGGTAAACATTGCCTGTAATGATGATGCCTGCAATAATTCCGCTGGAGAACCTTTTCGTTCTTTATTGGAAAATGTTACTCTTGATCCAGGGCTATATTATGTGATAGTGGATGGCTATGGCGGACAAAATGGAGAGTATCAATTGCTCATCGATTTTACCGGAACCCGATCCTATAATTATAATACCGCAGAAAAAGACCCTGATGATGGGGTATCGGACTCCAGGACCGAATATGATTTTCTCGGCTATAATATATATGTGAACGATGTAGTGGTGAATACCGATATTGTAGAATATGCCACTTATACTGCAACGGGACTTTCCAATGAAGAAACCTATACCTTTGGTGTGGTTGCTGTGTATGAAGGTGACCCGAATTACGAGAGTGAAATGATCACCGTGACAGACTCACCTGTATATCTTTTCGGGGATATTACAGGAACTATTGTAGATCCAAACGGTGATCCAATAGATAGTGTGGCTCTTAGCTCTGAAGGTGTTACAGATACAACCGGTCAAGATGGTACCTACACGCTATGGAATCTGTCCGTTGGAGTTCACACGGTACAGGCCAGCCGACCGGGTTTTTATACCGCTTATGCTGATGTGGAAGTTGCTGCACAGGCTGAGCCATCTGAACAGGATTTTGTTCTGTCCCCGGATATGCCAAGCCCGGTAGCATTGGTGGCCACCCCTGGCGATGAAGAAGTCGACCTTATATGGCGCACGCCTGGTTCGATATCCTATTATGATATGGCTTATTATGATGATACGTTTGAAGCTCAGATTGGTTGCGGCGGCGGATGTCAGTTTGCAGTACGGTTTACACCACCTAATTATCCTGCTTATCTACTGGGGCTGGTATTGAGCTTCCAGGGTGATGCAGCAGCAGTGTCCGGGGCAGTAGATGCTTATCTGGATCCGAATGGTGATTTATCCGGGCCCATAGGGGATCCCATTAACCTGGTTCCGGTGGCAGACCTGTCTGCGCCCGGTGCCGAATTGGTCCAATATGAGTTTGATGTGTCTGGTGCTAACCTGGAAGTTTCCAGCGGTGATATTTATATCGTAGTAAACGAAGCCAATTCAGGATTTATGGGTATTGCCAATGATGTTGAGCCTCAATCACCGGAATATTATGACCGCAACTGGGTTTCCCTGGGGGCGGAATGGGCAACCATTTTTGATGTTGTAGCCGGTGATCCTACTTTGACAGGTGACTTTGGCATCCTGGCTTCATTTCTCGGTGCCCCCGGTCGCGGATCATATGCCATGACCGCTGCCGGTGATGTGATTGAAGATCCTCAGGTACAGTTTGGTGATTTGGCAAACTACAATGTAAGCGGTATTGTTATGGAATCCACTGGGCAAAACCCCGACAATATGACTGTGGTTGATGTGCCCTATGAGCCAGAGAATCCTTCAAATTTGAACATGGACAGGGATGAATTACAAGAGTATCACGTATATCAGGTAGATGCTGATGCTAACGAATCCCTTGTAGCTACCACCGTAGATACATTTACTACGGTCACAGCCAGTCCCAACTATGTTGAATATTGTTATCATGTTCGGGCACAGTGGAGCACTGATAATTACGGTGTACTTGAATCAAGGGCTTCCAATTTAGCCTGTACTGTACCATATGGGGTTGGCGATGCAGATTTTGATAGCGATACGGACATTCAGGATGTTCTAGCAGTAGTTGACTTTATTCTAGAAGAAGATTTTCCTTCAGATGATCAGTTTCGTAACTGTGATGTTAATATGGATGAGGCCATCAACATTGCTGACGTTATCATGATAATTGATATGATTTATGGCGGGACAGCACGTACAGCAGGATTTGACCCCAGCGCTATGGCATTTGTAGATCTATTGATTAACCCTAATTCATCAGAACTGCTGGTTAACATTGATTACACTGAACCCGTTCGTGGAATGCAGTTCGAGCTGGATTATGATCCAGCACTTGTCAAGCTTATGACACCAAGGCTATCTGTTTTTCAGGATCAGGTAATGATCACGCATAGTGATAAGGAGCCTGGTACCATAAAAGTGATCTTTGCTGATCTTCATGGTGGTAGTGTAGAAGGAACGGGAAATACATTTATTACTATCCCGGTCGAGTTCAAGGGTGAACGCCATGATGTGGGTCATATTGGAATAGAAAATATTCAATTGGCTGGATCCGATGGAGGATTGGTCAATGTTGTGGCACGATCCACTTCAATAGACCTGAAGCTTATACCTGGTCAATTTGCTCTACATCAGAACTATCCGAACCCGTTCAATCCCAAGACAGATATCCGGTTCGATCTTCCGGAAGCTGCTCAGGTAGAGATAGCGATCTTCAATCTAATGGGTAATAAGGTTTGTACACTATTATCTGATAATGTGACCGCTGGGTACCATTCATTGATTTGGAATGGAACCAATGATCTGGGTATCTTGGCCGCTACAGGTATGTATTTTTATACTATCAATGCTGGTGACTTCCGTGCAACAAAAAAGATGTTATTTCTCAAATAGAAAAATGATAATGAAAAAAACCCTCGGAAGAGGGTTTTTTTTTGGAACCTGTAGCATTGATCAGCATTCAAAAAATGATATAGATCATTAATAAAGGAATAAAATGAAATACCGATCTATTTTTCCTATACTATTCGTCGGGACCATATTTGGGCAGAATTCCGTTGTAGAGGAATTCAGCACAGCTATCGCAGATGTGGCAGAGAAGGCGAAACCAGCTGTAGTGACCGTTGTGACGGATAAGGTCATTAAACTACCAATGGGAAATGAATTTTACTTTTTTTTCAATCCTTACCAGATGCCCAATGGCGAGCGCGAGTATAAGACCAATGCGTTAGGTTCCGGTGTTATCATTGATTCCAAGAATGGTTATGTATTGACGAATAACCATGTTGTAGAGGATATGGATGCCATTAGGGTCAAACTCATTGATAAGAGAGTGTTTGATGCTAAAGTAGTTGGTACTGACCCAAAATCCGACCTGGCGGTTCTCCAGATAGAAGCGGATGGTCTGACACAGCTTAAAATTGGTGATTCTGATAAGCTGCGTGTTGGCGAATGGGTGATGGCCGTGGGCAGTCCTTTTTCTGAGAACCTTAGTCATACGGTTACTACTGGGATCGTTAGTGCACTGGGACGCAGCAATATTCTTCGTGGCCAAAGTTATGAAGATTTTATCCAAACAGATGCTGCCATCAATCCGGGCAACAGTGGCGGAGCTCTTTTAAATATGAAAGGTGAGCTGATAGGTATCAATACTGCTATTGCCACTGGTGGGTATGAACGCGGTAACCGTGGGGTGGGTTTTGCTATACCATCCAATATGGCAAATAGGATCATGGCTGACCTCATAGACCGAGGATACGTGGTCCGTGCCTGGTTAGGTGTTTATATACAGGCATTGGACAGTGATGCTTCAAAGGTCTTGGACCTGGATACTCGAAATGGTGCAATGGTCACTGAAGTGGTGGATAACAGTCCAGCCGAAAAAGGTGGTGTGAAAGAAGGAGACGTAATTCTATATTTTAATGATCAGGATATTACTGGTCCGGCCAATCTGAAGAATATTGTTTCCTTAACATCACCAGGTACTTCCAGTGAAGTGGTCGTTTTTAGAGATGGTCGCCGTAAAAAACTGAATGTTGTTCTAGAAGAATTAGATAGTGAACAGACGGTTGCTTCACGCTCTACTTATAGCACGTCCACACTTGGATTAGAAGTAATAGAATTGAATGACCGGTTAAGGGAGAAATATGATCTTAAAGATAAAGATGGTGACCTTGTTATTGTGAGCGTGGAACCGAAAAGTGAGGCATCTGAAAAAAATATTGAACCTGGTGATGTTATAAAACGAGTTGGAACACAACAGGTATCTTCCTTATCTCAATTCAAAAAAAAGGTGGAAGCTTCTAAAAAAAAGGGTACCCTGTTGCTCCTGATTAAAAAACCGAGTGGTTCCTCTCAATTCATTACCCTGAATTTTTGATTTATATTATTATTTCTTAAGATCGGTTACCGTAAACCACTTTATGGGATGCTCTTTAGTTGTGTAAGAACAGGGCATCAGCCTAATTTCTCGGTCAATTTTTCCATTAAATTTGATTTATGAGTATTAAAAAGGTCGATGCCAAAATAGATTTTGTGGCGGAAGAGCACAAGGTCCTCGAATTTTGGGAAAAGAATAACATTTTTGAAAAGCGCAGGGATCTTAATACTGGAAAACCTCGCTGGAGTTTTATTGATGGCCCTATTACTGCAAATAATCCGATGGGGGTGCATCATGCCTGGGGGAGAACATTAAAAGATATATATAATCGTTATAAGGCCATGTCCGGACATGAGCTCCGCTACCAAAATGGTTTCGATTGCCAAGGTTTATGGGTTGAAGTGGAAGTTGAAAAAGAACTGGGATTTCGATCCAAGCGAGATGTGGAAAAATATGGTATCGAGAAATTCGTCAATCTGTGCAAGGAGAGAGTTAAGAAATACTCTAAGGTACAGACCGATCAGTCCATTAGGCTGGGTTATTGGATGGATTGGGATAATTCCTACTATACCATGTCGGATGAGAATAATTATACAATATGGTTTTTTCTTAAAAAATTATTTGATCAGGGCAAGATCTATCGTGGTATCGATGTTGTTCCTTGGAGTGGTCGATCGGGAACATCCTATTCTCAAATGGAGATCATAGAGGGTCGAAAACTTGTTTCTCACCAGTCTGTTTTTATCCGGTTCCAACTAAAGGATCGAGAGAATGAATATCTTTTGATCTGGACCACTACTCCTTGGACCCTGACTTCCAATGTAGTAGTTGGTGTTAATATTGATCTTGATTATGTCAAGCTTAGGGCAGTTGATGGGTCAATCTATTATATTGCCCAGGAAAATCTGGAATTCCAGCGATTGGAAAAACAATATAATGAGAAGAAACAGTGGATCGCTGGTGTACCAAAACTGAAAACCATTGCACAGATATTCAAGGAACGAGGTGGATACGAGATAGTGGAAACCATAAAGGGTGCCGATATGGTAGGTTGGCAATATATAGGACCCTATGATGATCTTGACGCGCAAAAAGTACCTGGTGGCCACCCGTTTACTAATGATGAGCTAAAACAAAAAAATGTAACATCTGTCGATCAGCATCAGGTGCTCAACCCAGGGAAGGATAATATTGGTAATGATATAGTTGTGGCCGGTGAAGGTACTGGTATCGTCCATATGGCTCCAGGGTGCGGAGATATTGACCACCAGATCGGGAAAATACATGATTTAGTGAATTTAGCACCCTTGGATGACGAAGCTAAATTCATTAAAAAGTTTGATTGGTTAGAAGGTAAGAATGCGACGGATCCAGCTACAACAAAAGCTATTATAAATGATCTTAAAAAACGTGGCTTACTTGTATATGTTGAAGATTATCCACATATCTACCCTCATTGTTGGAGATCTGGTGATGAACTAGTATTTCGATTGGTAGAAGAGTGGTATATCAATATGGATTGGCGTGGTAAGATAAAGAGTATTGTAGATGATATTGAATGGATACCTGCCTGGGGTAGAGAGCGAGAGCACGAGTGGTTGGATAACATGAGTGACTGGATGATCTCTAAAAAACGATTCTGGGGATTGGCATTGCCTATCTGGACATTTGATGATGGTTCGTTCCATGTGGTAGGGTCAAAGGATGAATTAAAGCAACTATCAGTAGAAGGCTGGAACGAATATGATGGTCAAAGTCCACACAGACCCTGGATTGATAAGGTCAAGATCCGTCATCCAGAAACAGGATTGATAGGTACCCGAGTTTTAGATGTTGGCAACCCCTGGTTGGATGCGGGAATTGTTCCTTTCTCAACGTTAGGCTATTTGACCGATAATGATTATTGGAAACGCTGGTTCCCTGGGGATTTTGTAACAGAATGTTTTCCAGGTCAATTTCGCCACTGGTTCTATTCTTTGTTAGCCATGTCTGCCTTGTTAGAGGAACAGGCACCATTCAAAACATTGTTGGGTCACGCCCTGGTGAAAGATGAGACCGGGAGAGATATGCACAAATCTTGGGGTAATGCGATCTGGTTCGATGAAGCAGCGGAAAAAATGGGTGTTGATGTTATGCGCTGGATGTATGCGAGACAAAATTTAGAAAATAATTTATTGTTTGGTTATGGACCCGCAGATGATGTACGTAAAAAACTTATTACATTTTGGAATGTATACTCTTTTTTTGCGACATATGCAGCGGTCGACAATTTTGTTCCAGAGACCGATGGAAACCTTGATGAAGATTCTCTAACTATTTTGGATAAATGGATCCTTGCAAAAATGCATTTATTGATTCGAGATGGAAAAAAAGCAATGGATCAGTACAATGTTTTTATATTCATGGAGTTATTCGAACTTTTTTTGGATGATGTTTCTAACTGGTATGTTCGTCGAAACCGTAGACGATTCTGGAAGTCAGAAGACGACAGTGATAAAAAAGCAGCCTATGCCACACTTTACCACGTTCTGGTGAATACTATAAAATGTCTTTCACCTATTTTGCCATTTACTACAGAGACAGTGTACCAGAATTTGGTGAAACATATGCATTCCGATGCTTGTGAAAGCGTTCACCTTACTGATTTCCCAGATGAGAATGAAAAATGGATCAATGATGATCTGATCAAGAAAGTGGATACTTTGAAAAAATTAGTTGAATTAGGACGTTCTGCCCGAAGTGATTCCAATCAGAAGATACGTCAGCCTCTGGCAAAAGTATTATTCGCACTGGAAGATGATGACCTTGCAAATTTTATGATAGAAAATCAGGGAATTATATTGGATGAGCTTAATGTTAAAGGCATTGAACGTATTACCAATGCTGATGAACTTATCACATATAAAATAAGACCTAACCTGAAGACCTTAGGCCAAAAGTACGGTAGTGGTCTATCAATAATAAGGGAGTTGCTGGAATCCAGTACGGGAGATAAATGGATAAAGGAGTTTCAGAGATCAGGCAAGATAAAAATCGGTATTCAAGGTGGTGAATTTATTCTTGAAAAGGATGATATATTTATTGATACCGTTGCCGATGAAGGGTTCTCTGCTGCCAGTGGTAACGGATTAACTGTGGGTTTGTCTCTTGAACTTACCAGAGAACTAGTGCAGGAAGGTATTGTGCGCGATATGGTGAGACAAGTGCAGAATTTACGACGCAATGCCAATTTAGCTGTTGAAGATCGTATAAGAGTATTCTGGGATTTAGATGGGGAAATAGCCAGTGCTTTGGGTAAATTCAGGACCTATTTTTGCTCTGAGACCTTAACGAAATCTATTGGTCGGAAATTCAAAGAAGGAGACCATCATGGAATTATTGAGATTCAAGGTGAACAAATTAAAATTGGTATTGAAAAAGTGTAAATAATAGGAATTGTATAATGGCACAAAAAAAGTATACAAAATTGAAATTAAAAAAATTCAAAAAGGCGATAGAAGAAAAAATGAGTGATATCAATGGGGAAATGAATGGTATTCGAGATAGGCTAGAGAATACGGCAAAAGGTAACGCGAGTCTGGCACAGGATTCTGTATATAGTGTACACATGGCTGATGCAGGTACAGACTCATATGAGCGGGAAAAGAGTTTTCATTTGATGAACAGGGAAACTGATTATTTTCACCATTTACAGTTAGCGCTGGAACGAATTGACGCCGATGAATTTGGGGCCTGTATGGTTTGTGGAGAATTGATACCTGAAGAAAGAATAATGGAAGTTCTTAATGCTACTAAGTGTGTCGGTTGTAAAGAAAAAGAAAAACTGAATCTTAGTTGATATTTAGTGCGAGTTCTTTGGCTAACCGTAGCCGTTTTCACCGTTGATCAAGTAACAAAATGGTCAGTAAACCATTCGCTTGATCTATATGAATCTGTGCCAGTAATTGAAAATTTCTTTTATCTTACTTATGTAAGCAATGACGGTATGGCTTTCGGGTTATCCCTTCCCGGTGGGAATCTGACATTACCTATCCTTTCTTTGATCATGACAATTATCCTAGGGATTATTTTCTGGCAGGAAAGGTCAGGTCATATTATTGTGAAATTATCGTTAGCACTTATTATGGCCGGCGCTCTTGGCAACCTAATGGATCGGCTTCGTGTTGGTGAAGTAATTGATTTTTTTCATTTCAAAATTGGTGATTACTGGGAGTGGTATATATTTAATGTTGCAGATTCAGCTGTAACCATAGGTATGATACTTTTCTTATATTATTCTTTTATTATACAAAGAAAGATCAAGGTTCAAGAGGAATCTCTTTCTTGACTTCGCATTCTTTTGTTATAACAGAAGAAGTTGGTCAGCGATTGGACCGATTTATTTCTGATCAACTCGATACTGTTTCTCGTACTATGATTCAGAACCATATAAGATCCGGCGCAGTAGTAGTGAATGGAAAACAGGTGAAATCAAATTATCTGTTAGTATTGAATGATCGAATTGATATTGCTTTAAAGGATCGAAAAGAACGTGCATTAGATGTCCTACCAGAAACAATGGATTTGAACATTATTCATGAAGATGATTCAATAATTGTGATTAATAAACCTGCTGGATTGGTAGTGCATCCGGGTATTGGTAATGAGTCTGGAACCTTGGTAAATGGTCTTATAGATCGATTCAGCCAACTGTCAAATGTTAATGGCAGTATTCGAAAGGGTATTGTACACCGCCTTGATGCTGATACATCTGGCATCATCATTATAGCTAAAACAAATGATTCACATTTTCACTTGGCCAACCAGTTTAAAAACAGGACCATTAAAAAGGAATATAGAGCCTTAACTTGGGGGGTCTGGGATGAGGTCTCAGGAAAAATCGATCAAAATATCAGAAGAAGTAGATCAGACCCAAGGATTTATTGTGTTGATCAGAATGGAAAAAACTCGATCACCAATTATTTAATTTTGGAACAATACCGCTATTATTCTCATGTTGCTTTCATGCCTATGACCGGACGAACACATCAGATCCGGGTGCATGCAGCATGGTCAGGTCATCCTATATTCGGGGATGAGAAATATGGTGGTGGTATGAATAAGTGCAAGGGATTTCTTTCAGATATTAGGAAACATTTATCCGAAGAGATGACAATATTTGGACACCATGCTTTGCATGCCTATAAATTGGCATGTATACATCCAAAGACTGACCAGCAGATAAATTTTACAGCACCTCTCCCGGACACATTTGTAAATTTGATCGGGTCGATCAATGATTAACTTTAGCGATATTCTTGAGCTTCAGGATGAATTTATCACGCATTTATCGAGCGAACGTGGTTATTCTAAAAACACGATAACATCCTATAAGCATGATCTAAAAGAGTTTATAAAATATTGTACTGAAATAGGGGTTGACACTGTAGATAGAAGAACTATCCGTAATTTTTTAGGCAATGAATTTGAAAAAGAACTTAAATCCCGAACGGTGGCCAGGAGATTGGCAACGATAAAGTCATTTTTTAATTATATAGTAAGAAAAAAAGACCTGAAGGATAACCCAGCACTGCAGGTAAAAACACCCAAGACCGATAAAACCCTACCAATGTTTTTATCGCAGCAGCTGGTAGAAGATTTAATTATCTCCCCTATCTTAAGATACTTTTTTGATAGTATAATGATCATTGTTAGTGGGAATAAACGTACGCTTACAAATCATTTCCTGGATAAAGAAAACCGTAAAAAACTATCTCCAGATTTAGAAGCAATTATTAAAAAGTTAAAAGATGCATTAAAGAAGAAGTGTAAGAATCATTCGGGATTCACAATTGATTGGTTAAGATCAGAATGGATTATCCTTTATACGAATGTGAAAAAGGTTCTTAATGATTTTTCCCCTAAAAAAACCTACAATGTTCCCAAGTATATTGAATGTTTGAGGGATATTTCTATAATCGAATTGTTTTATGCCACAGGGATTCGTTTAAGTGAATTAGCTGAACTGAAAATCAGGAATGTGGATACTAAAAAATATTTATTGAGAGTGACAGGTAAAGGTAATAAGGAAAGACTCGTACCTTTTGGAGATAAAGCATTCTTAGCTATGGACAATTATTTAAGAGCAAATAAAAGATCATGGAATTCTGAATCATTGTTCCCATTGTTCATGGGTACCGGAATAAAACCGGTTTCATACCGTACTATTCAGAGAAAGGTTGAACAATATTTAAATTTAGTTCTGGAGCTGGAGGAGGATGAAAGATTTGGATCGCACGAGAGATTTGGATCGCACGAGAGATTAGGACCACATATGCTCCGCCACTCTATTGCTACCCATCTTATTGATCGTGGGGCAGATATCAGGGCTGTCCAGGAACTGTTAGGCCATGCCAGCCTATCTTCAACCCAAATATATACCCATGTGTTACCTGAAAAAATTAAGCAGGTCTATAAAAATGCACATCCTCATGGAAAGTAACTAAAATGAGTGAAACAATAAAAGCAATAGGACTGAATAGGCTTGGTTTGAATGGATCAGATTTCGTTTTTCGCAATTTACCGGTCGAAACTTTGGTGCAGGATATTATTGCTAACAATGAAGGTAGCATTGCTGCCAATGGTGCGGCTATGGTGGACACAGGTAGCTATACCGGAAGGTCTCCGAAAGATAAATATATCGTGAAAGAGCCCTCATGCTCTGAAAATATATGGTGGGGACCCATCAATCAAGAAATCACCGATGATGTATTTGATGAACTTTATTTAAAGGTAATTGATTACTATAACCGGACAATATCAAAGACATACGTTTTCGATGGTTTCGCTGGTGCAGATCCTGCCTATTCTATACGGGTTAGATTTTTAGTTAAAAAGGCCTGGCAGGCTCATTTCGTACATAACATGTTTATTCGGCCTCAGGAGAGAGAGTTAAATGGATTTTCTCCGGATTTCACGATCATTAATGCTTCAGATGTGAAGAATATTGATTTTGAAAGGCATGGATTGAATTCTGAGACCTTCATCATTTTCCATCTTGCTAAGCGTATTGCTATAATTGGAGGAACAGAATATGGCGGAGAAATGAAGAAAGGCATTTTTTCTGTCATGAATTATATGCTGCCTCTTCAAGGTGTATTAGCCATGCACTGTTCGGCTAACGTGGATAAAAATGGTGAAAATCCCGCCATATTTTTTGGTTTATCGGGTACGGGAAAGACAACACTGAGTACGGATCCGGAAAGACCCTTGATCGGGGACGATGAACATGGCTGGTCTGATGATGGTATATTCAATTTTGAAGGTGGATGTTATGCAAAAGTAATTGATCTGAATCCGGAACATGAGCCGGATATTTACCATGCGATTCGCCATGGTGCTTTGCTGGAGAATGTGGTATTTGATGAAGAAACAAAAGAAATAGATTTTACGGATGCTTCAAAAACACAAAATACCCGTGTTTCATATCCCTTGAATTATATTGATAATTCTGTTGGGATGTTCGAGCCTGATTTAGAAATAGCTCTGCAAGAAGCAGATGTGGTGATGACGCTTCGAATTCAGAATGAACGTTTGGCAGAGAAATTAAGCATAAGCTCATCTGATTATATAGAGCGTTTTCAACTGAATATTGATTCTCTTAAACCAGCCAATAAAGATGTGATCTTACTTCATCCTGGCCCAATAAACTTTGGTATTGAGTTGAGTAAAGAAGTTGTAGAGTTGGACAATTGTAAAATTAAAAATCAAATTTTTAATGGAGTTGGAATGAGAATGGCAATATTAACTAAGCTTTTTTCTCAAGCATGATTATTTACCAACCATTTAATTATTTGATTCCACAAATCCTTATAACCCTGCCATGATAAAAATTCTTTGGAAACCCAGTGAGGACCAATATCTGATGTCCATGCCATTGTGTTACCCGAACCATACTTTCCTATAACTAACAATGGGTGATTTCCTACCGATTCTGTGGTTGAAATAATTGTTTGACTTTCTTTAGTTGGAACAACTTCATTAAAACCTAATAATGGAGGCCATTTTCCACTTAATCCACTTAATATTTCATGATCTTCTTTATGAATCATTACATTAAAGCCTTC
>ERZ651768.2455-NODE-2455-length-12878-cov-3.582298_pt1 | contig 12878 bp, 14 predicted proteins | sample MGYA00514754_ERZ651768 | MGnify/ENA metagenome assembly ERZ651768 | reverse complement strand
CAATTCAATTGCTAAACTCTTTCGAATGGTTGAAATACGGTCTAGAAGGTTTCCTCCCTGATTAGCATCTACCAAAGGAATGAGCCCATATCCTATCTCTATCTCAAATGGATCTGGATGTAAAAAGGATTCAATTTTTTCATCTTCAATAACTGTTTCATCCGAGGGTTCCTCGGTTGGTAATTCTTCCGATTGAGCTTTTGAAGCCATATAAGCAATGGCAGCTAAAATACCCGCCATGATTCCAAAAGGAGTAAAGGGCATTCCCGGCATCAGTCCGAGGACACATAAAACTCCAGCACTTACCATTACCGCCTTGGGTTGTTTTGTCACCTGAGATTGTATATCAGCGGCAAAATCCGCTTCACTTGTAGCCCGAGTGACAATAATCCCGGCGGCGGTCGAAATGATTAATGCTGGAATCTGAGCAACCAATCCATCACCTATCGTTAACAGTGTGTATGTGGAAGCAGCTTCTCCAAGCATCATTCCAAGTTGGAGTGTTCCAATAGCCAATCCACCAATGATATTGATGACAGTCATGAGAATTCCTGCTACCGCATCTCCCCTAACAAATTTACTTGCACCATCCATTGCGCCATAAAAATCGGCTTCCTTACCAATCAATTCCCGACGTTCTCTTGCCTGGTCATCATCTATAAGACCTGCATTCAAATCTGCATCAATCGCCATCTGTTTCCCGGGCATAGCATCCAGTGTAAAACGGGCAGATACTTCCGCAATTCTGGTAGCACCTTTTGTAATAACAACAAAATTTATTATTACCAAAATTAGGAATATGACCCCACCAACAATGTAATTTCCTCCCACAACAAAATTTCCGAAAGCATCAATAATTTCCCCCCCATAAGCTTCGCTAAGTATCAATCGAGTGGTTGCCACGTTCAAGGATAATCTAAAAAGCGTAACGATGAGAAGTAATCCCGGAAAGACGGAAAATTCAAGAGGGCGTAAGACAAACATAGCAACAAATATTATGACTAATGCACCGGTGATATTCATTACAAGAAACATGTCTATAATAAAAGTAGGCATCGGAAGCAGCATCACACCAAGGATCATCATGACAGCCACAGCAAGCATTGTGCTGCTGTTTGAGCCTAAAATTGATGCAAATTTTGATTTTTGATTATCAGCCATGAGCCAGTGTATTGGTTAAATACGGATTCTTTTGCTGCATTTTGTACACTTTAGCTAAAATTTCAGCAACCGCCTGATAGAATATCGGCGGAATCTCCATACCAATCTCCAATGTTTGGAACAAAGTTTGTGCCAAAGGTCTGTCCTCAATCACGGGAACATTATGTTCTTTTGCTAATAATTTTATTCTTTCCGCAGTTTTCCGCTGTCCTTTTGCAATGACTCTCGGTGCATCAGAAGGTTCATTCGGTACATAACGAAGGGCAACAGCAATATGGGTCGGGTTTGTCACGACGACAGTAGCATCTGGAACAGCACTCATCATTCGAGTCCTGCTTAATTGCCTTTGCAACATTTTGATCCGGCTCTTCACCTCAGGATTCCCTCTTGTCTGCCTCTGTTCTTCTTTCACTTCCTGTTTTGTCATCTTAATATTTTTCTCATAGTCATGTTTCTGCCAGGCATAATCTGCCGCCGCAAGGAAAATTAATACGATGGCAATTTTAATGCTTAATTCAAACAATACTCCGGCAATAAAACTCAAAATCGCTGATGGCGTCAGAATTGAGATAGAATAATACTCATTGACATGGTTTTTAATAACGTTGTACGCAATAATAGCAATAATAGCAATTTTTAATATTCCCTTGACCAACTCCACTATAGATTTTGCTGAAAAAATACGTTTAACCCCTTTCAAAGGACTAATCTTGCTAAATTTTGGAATGATTGCTTTTTTTGAATACATAAAACCTACCTGACCGAAATTGCTGGCAAGTCCCATAATCATTATTACTACCAATATTGGACTTAAAACACCTAAAAAATGTAAAATTCCATTCCGTGAATACTGGATAACCGATTCTGTGGTCAGATGTGTTGTCACGAGGGAAGTATATATCTCGGTCATAAATTGTAAAATTCCATTTAGAAGGTCTTTTCCCATATATTTGATTACTAAAATACCGGTAATTAATACGACCACTGAATTAACATCCATGCTCCGGGCAACATTACCTTTTTCCCGTTCTTGTTCACGTTTTTTCGGGGTTGGGGCTTCTGTGCGGCTGTGTTTATCCTGAGTCGGCATCTAAATCCCTGATAATTGACGGATGAGTGTGCCGGTGAAATCAATGATATCTTCATACACGGAATCAAACAGGGCCTGGAAAATATTGAGGGAAACAATCAATATGATTAATCCTGACATTATTTTTAACGGCAGAGTGATAAAAAATACGTTAAGCTGGGGCATGGTTCGTGCCATAAAACCTACTCCCGCATCAACCAATAATAAAAAAGCAATGGAGGGAGCAGCAAATCGAATCCCAATATCATATATTCTGGATCCTCCTCTGACAATTGATTCACCAGCCTTTGGAGACAATTCTCCCATTCCTAATGGAATCATTTGAAAATTACCAAATAAAGTTTCAATAAAAAAATGATGTCCATCCATTAATAGTAAAAACAGAATCATCATTGGAAGCCAAAATTGAGTGATAATAGGAATATGTTCTCTACTAGTAGGATCCATGACATTGGCAATACCCATACCCATTTGAAGTCCGACAATACCTCCAGCAATTGAAAAACCCTCAAAAATTAATCGCCCTCCAAATCCGATGATCATCCCTATCACCACTTCTTTCGCCATCAACCCGGTTAACATCCAAAGATTTGTAACAGGTGGAATTGTTTCCATATTTAAAATAGACCCGATAATCACGGTCAAGACAAATGCAAGCATGACCCTTGTTCGCCCAGAAATCATGGGATAACTGAATATCGGTAAGGTCATCAGCATTGCAGATAATCGTGTAAAAACAAGCATATATCCCGGTATAAATACCTCTAATTGATCTGCAAATTCTAAAAATGACGGCACACACTACCTCAAATAAAATAATAAAGTTGATTTGGGACTGTCAAACCCTTCATTGCCAAACAAATTATTGGAGGTGTGACTTAAAAATCATTGTGATATGAACGGAATTTGGTAGAAAACTTCTTGAGTAAATCGTACAAGTACGTCCAGAAACCAGGGTGTTAAAATGAGAAGCATAATTCCGACAACTGCCATTTTAGGGATGAAGGTGAGAGTCATTTCATGAATAGATGTAACTGCTTGAAATATCCCCACTGCCAATCCTACCAGAAGAGTTGTGCCCAGGAGCGGAGCAGCAATATATAAAACCGTGATCAAGGTTTCCCGGCTGATATAAACCACAAAATCTGCTGTCATCAGGCAAATCCCTTTACTAATGATTCAACCACGAGGTACCATCCATCAACCAAGACAAACAAAAGAAGTTTGAACGGAAGGGAAATCATGATTGGTGGAAGCATCATCATTCCCAAGGAAAGCAATACGCTGGCAACAACCATATCAATAGCTAACATGGGTAAATAGAGTAAAAATCCAATTTGAAAAGCGGTTTTTAATTCACTGATGATGAAGGCAGGAATGAGGGTAAAAATAGATAATTCTTCAAGGGATGCGGGTTTCCCTGTCTGTCGAAGTTGGACAAAAAGGTTAATATCTCTATCTCTGGTCTGATTTAACATGAATGATTTGATTGGAGTCGTAGCCTTGTTTAACGCTTCTTTCTGGGTGATTTTTTCATTTAAATAAGGTTGAAGAGCATTATCATTGATTTCAGTGATCACCGGTTTCATGATAAATACCGAAATAAACAGGGCTAATCCGATGAGGATCTGATTGGAGGGAACCGTTTGGGTTGCCAGAGCCGACCGCAAAAAATGAAATACAATCACAAGACGTGTAAATGAGGTCATCATAATAAGAATAGAAGGAGCTAAAGATAAAATTGTAACAAGGAATACAATTTGCATTGTCATAACAAAATCAGAAGGACCGGATGCTTCTTCTACCCCCATTGTGATTTTAGGAAGGATATTTTGACCTATGGAAACTGCTGGTATCACCAACACAGTTAATCGGCAAATTAATTTTCTGAAAAAAGGTAATCTCATGATATTGGGGACTTCGTTTATTAATTATGGATTTGTGGACCCCAAAGATGAATTGTCCCCGTCCGCAATTATTTCATCAGATATCTCATCTTCAAATTCCTTTACTAGATTAATTGACTGTTCCGTAACCCCCATAAGTAACTTTTTTCCTTCTATTCTAACCATCATTAAGTATTGTTTTGGACTGATGTGCTGTTTTCCTAAAACCTCCAATGAAAAAAAATCACCTTCAGGAGATAATTTATTTTTATACCATTTGAGGCCAACTATAATTAAAATGATGATGATACCGGTTATTCCCAAAGTTCTTAAAAAATATTGAGAATAGTTTGATTTAAAGGGGACAGTGCTTCCCCCATTTTCCGAATTGATTTGTGCTATTTCATTGGCTGCACCATCACCCGGAAACAAAATAAATAAGATTAAAATAAATACGGAAATAACTGCAAGTGCTGCAGTTAATCGTACTGATGATTTCCCCTGACGATGTCCAAAGAACCGATTGGGGTCAATCATCCCAAGCTTTTTATTCTTTCTTTCGGTGAAGCAAGTTTGGTAATGCGAATACCAAAATTATCATCTATAACTACCACTTCCCCTTCGGCAAGTTTTCTGTTATTCACATAGATTGTCAAAGGTTCTCCAGCAGTTTTATTTAATTCAATTAATGACCCTTTACCTAATTTGAGTACATCCCGAATCTTCATTGATTTTCGCCCTAATTCTACCAGAACCTCCAATTCAACATCCAAAAGCATATCAATATTTCTTGGAGAACCATTTCTATCACTTTCCGAAGTAAAACTATCAAATTCTGCACGAGAAACATCAACAAAATCATCATCTGAAATACTCTTGCTCCATGAATACTGCTTCACGGCAACTGTATTTTTTCCAAACATAAATTTATGTGAAGCTGATATTCCGCTTTCAAGAGGCAATAATTTTGAAAATTCATCACCGGATTCAAACTGTGATACAGTGAGATTTTGAAATGTGAACCTCATTGTTTCCTCATCCACGGAATCGGAAACTTTTTGTAGAAATTCCTCCAACCCATCATGAAATTTCACCCATTGATCCTCACTAAAAGTTTTCTCCATTTTCTCTTCACTCATCCATGAATAAAGATTCAATGCAGTGTCCGTATCTATTGTAATTAAATGCTGAAGATGAGAAGAATCTTCTGAAGAAAAAAATTGAATACCCACACAAGGAAAGTCTTCAGAAATTGCCTGGTCCGCTAAGTTTTGATCATCTAATGGTGTCGTTTCAATTTCAACTTTTTTCTGGTTAAAGACTTCTTGAATAGTATTTATAATTGAATCACGGTTTGTTTCAAACCATATATACAATTTACTTTTATCTATGTCACTCATTTTATTCTCCTGTAATAACTGAATTGATTCGGCATGAATATCTTTGTTGATACTGCCCCACCGTTGCCGAAAATAATTTTTTATGATTCACTATTATGGGGATATCCTGAGAAATCCGGGTATCAAGAGTCAATACATCATCACACTCAAGATTTATAAAATCATTAACGGATATATTGACTTTTCCCAAAACTGCTTTCAACAGCATATCTGTCTGATTCAGGTTTTCGGCTACCTCTCCCGAACCTGTAACAGTTGGTTCTTTTCCACCCAACAAAAATTGATCCTGAATATCCAATGAAGATAACAAATCACTAATCCATTTATAGGGATAGCATAAATTTATTAGGGTCGAATTTCCTCTAACTTTTGTTTCAATTGAAACAATGATCGCTGGTTCTGAAGCGGGAATAATTTGTACAAATTCAGGATTATGTTCAAACCTATTTACCATACAATTAATTTTTCTTAATGGCTTCCAGGTAGATATGATTTCACCAGATAATTTTTGTAATAAGCGATTCATGATTCGTTTTTCAATTACTGAAATTTGTCTGGGTTTTGTAACAAAACTACCTTTTCCACCCAATAACCTCTCCACAATAAAAATGACTAATTGTGGACTGATTTCAAAAATAAATTGTGAATCGGGACTTTCTAATTTCCCTACATAAAGTGCTCCCGGTGAGGATATGGACCTCACATAATCACCATATCGAACTTGGTCAACTGTTACCAATTTCATATCCACAATCATACGTAATTGTTCTGATAAATAAACACTGAGATTTTTTACCAAATTATCATGAAGGCTTTCCAATATCCTAATTTGATCTTTGTGCACCAAATTAGGATGTTTAAAATCATACATCCATATTTTCCTCTTCTCGTCTTCACTCAAAGGATGGGTCCCTCCTCCATCGGATACATCTGTTAATAGCGCATCAATTTCTTCTTGTGATAATAAAGTATTCATAATATTTGTTGATTATTGTTTAATAAAATTAATTATCTCTTTAATCTGGAGGCTTCTTCCATAACTTCATTTAATGTCGTGACAACTCTAGACGTAGCTTGAAATCCTCTTTGAGCTTCAATCATCTGTGTAAACTGATTTGCCAAATCCACATTAGACATTTCTAAAACTCCAGACGATATTGTTGACGCATTTTCATTAGCAACTTCTATTTGTGATGTACCACTTTCCTTTGATTCCATATATAAACTGCCACCTTCTTTTCTCAATCCATCTGCATTTGCGAATTGTGCTGTAGCAATTTGAGATAGATCTATAACCTCTCCATTACTGAACATTCCCTTTATGATCCCGTCTGCATCTACATTAAATCCTGTTAGAATACCCGACTGTTTTCCATCCTGTGATCTCAGGGAAAGACTTGAGACAGAATCAAACTGTGTTAATCCAATAAAACCTTCATGTATATTCATATTAAATTTGATGTTTAACAGAGGGGTGCCGTTTCCCGGGTCCAATACAAACTCTGTTGAACCATCTCCATATTCAAAATTTAGAAAACTTCCATTTGCATCAAAAGTGAGAGTACCCGTTCCACCGTCTACAACTGTTCCAGAACCATTTGAATCAATCATTACGTTCCATTCACCAGGATTAATTGTTTTTTCATATTGAACGGTTAATTCGTGAGCTTTCCCCAGTGCATCATATACAACCATGGATGTTGTAACTATTGGTGTGTATCCGGCGGTTATATTCGCAAATCCCGGAATATTAATTTTACCAGTATTTTGTTCATCTGAAAACACATTAATTGTTGTTTCACTATCACCTGTTTCCTTGTCCGATAAAAGTATCTTCCCTTCCAATAATTGTACCTCGGATTCGTTTCCAAACGCTCCATTTATCTTACTCATTAGACCTGCTATAGTAGTCCCATCAAAGTCATCACCAAAAATAAAAGACGATGTTATTTCATTCCCTGCTCTATCCGTACCTGAGATATGAATTATATCGCCACTCTGGAAAGGAGAAGTCGTCTGATTTAAACTGTTTATCTCGGATTCTTCGTCAGCAAGCTCTTCGATACCATCGGCAGAAATGGTTAAGGGATTTACACTTGACCAAACCTCATTTTCAGGGTTTAACCCTGCATTCAAATTACCGGTTAACCATACATTATTGGTTGGTTGAGCCTCTGCCATGAAATTATGGTCAATGACAATATTTCCCAGTTCATTACTTTTATTGGTATTATCTTTTGGGTCAATCATCCATCCCTGTACGGCAAATCCCTGTCCATTCACGAAAACTCCATCTTTATCAAAAGAAAAACCTCCATCCCTCGTAAAATACTGGTCCTCGTTATTTTTTAATATAAAGAAAGAATTCCCCTTAATACCAAGGTCTGTAACATTTCCTGTAGCCTGAAACCCACCCTGTTTTAATGGGGTGTAAGAAATCCCTATGGTTGAACCAAATTGTTCTGCAAATGTCATTCGAGTTGATTTAAAACCAATTGTATTGATATTGGCAATATTATTTCCAACCACTTCAAGTTTGGATTGTTGCGCATTCAATCCTGATAAAGCAGTTGAAAAACCATCAATGTTTTGTCCGTTTGTACTCATTTTTTTCTCCAAATGTGTATAAAATCTTCCTGATTTATAATATAAATCAGAGATGAAATGTTAATTGAATTTGTTCTCATTATTCTAAACAACAGCGAAACCATCAAAATTTGAAAATACATTCTCCTGAACTCTATTTTTTCCTATAGTGGAAATCACAGTTTGGTTCTTCACATTCATTACGAATGCTGTTGAATCCATTAATAAGATTCCTGATGTAACTCCCTTTCCTTTTAACCTTCCAAGTCCTGTTTCCAAACGATTCTTTTGGTCTGCAGTTAATTCTCCGTTGATTTCATGTAAATTTTTTGATGCTTTCTCGGAGAAACTAATAGAGTTATCCTGAAATATTTTTTCATCAAGAATTTCCTTGAATGTAATATTTACTTTTTCTGAATTACCAAGATCTAATTTCTTGTTTGAAAAAGAAGTTTCTCCAACTCTTTTTGGATGAAATTCGTGAATGTTATTTTGGATTTGCAAAATTCCAACTCTCATGAATTAATCCTCAGAACGGGTTATCTCTATTACCTTATTGAAAGGAATTTCTTCATCATTTACCACAAATACTGCTGTTCCGTCTGTATATTTTATTCCGGTTATCATTCCTGTCATCAACGTTAGAGTACCCACTGGGTCACCTTGTGAATCCAGAGCTATCACTTGAATATTATACTCTCCTTCCGGAACTTCATTTCCATCTGTATTTTTTCCATCCCAGACCACATCGTGCATTCCTGTGGATAATGCACCTAACTCAATTCCCTTTACAATATTTCCAGCACCATCCACCACATTTACAATTACATTTTCAGCCTGTCCGTTCAATTGAAATGAGATATCTACTGGTCCATCCTTGCTGAATGTTATGGTATCTCCTGCTGCAGAAACGTTCTTACCTATAAAACTGGCAGACATTGTATTATTGATTGCCTGGGTAAGCATTAAATCAACTTGAATGCTTTCTTCCATCATTCCACTCATATTCGTCAGTTGTTCAAGAGAACTGAATTGTGCTAATTGCGAGGCAAAATCCTGACTGTTCATGGGAGACATGGGATCCTGATGTTTTAATTGTTCTACCAATAATTTTAAAAACTCATCCTTAGCCATTGTTGAATTACCCAGTCCAGATATTCCAGTCTCAGGTGTTGTTTTGTCAAATAATGTTATTTCGTTCATAAATTTATCTCTCTTCTTATGCTATGACTTCTATAGTGTTATAACCAAATTGACGCAAGATAATTTGATCTGAGTTAGAGATCTCATCATCCTCTACATCATAAAATAAATTTTTTGAAAATCTTTTTCCTTCACTAAAATCCCGTTTATCGGGTCCAACCTCAACATTAAATGATTCGAATCTCATCCCTTTCTCATTTAAATTTTCTTTTACTCCTGTAATAATTTTTTCAATTATTGGTTTTATAGTGTCAGACTCAACTACCACAGTTGCTTTTGTCATTGAATGTTTTTGAGTTAATTTTAATTCAAGTTTTCCCAAGTATCCTCCATCAATTTTGTATGTAGCAGATTTTGTTCCATTTGAAGAAAATTTCCCGTGAATTATTTGGGCTATCTTTGTTACTAAATGGGTTTTGGTCACCTTTTGGATTGTCGATGAGGTAGATTGGGACAAGGTGGATGGTTTGAATATCTGAATATTTGGTGATTTAAAATCTATTGCTGAATTAGGCAATGATTTCCGATGAGATGTTACCTTTTGTTCATTTTGAAATGTTTGTTTGGATCGGTTAATTGATTTTTCAGGGGTAGATTTTTCCTCCACCGGGTTAGGGTTTCCCCTCTCAGATTTAACTTGTCTATCACTTTTTATCTGATTTTTCAACCCGAATTTCTCTTGGGATAGATCTATTGCGGATTTGTTTGAACTCTTATTTAAGCCTGGATCAACGTAGGTATCTCCAAATTTTTTCATAAGAGTCTCACTAACTCGTCCTATTAATTCAGTTCCCTTTAAAAAGTGGGTAAAAACAGGCTGAAATTGAGAGTGAGAGACCCCATCCAAAAGAATCGAATCTGATTTTTTTGTGGGTGGAATATTCTTATTATTCTCCGAAGGATTTTCAATCAAAATTGAATTCATGCTAATCTTCCTTTTTTACACCGGCTAATAGTTTTGTAATCTCCGCTGCCCTCTTCGGATTCAAAGCCTTAAATATTAATTTTTTACTTCGACCACTCATGCTGTTATATATAGCAATTACTGTGCCATCATCTAGGTTTGTTAAAATGGGTTTCATCTCGTCAGGTTTCATGGATTCATATGTTTTAGCTAAGTCTTTTATTGATATAATCTGTTTCTTCGATAATTCTAACTCATTTAATAATTGTTCATTTTTATATTTATATTCATTTAAAATATTTTCTTGAAGCATTAATTGATTATTAAAACTGTCAATAAGAGCTTGTGTATTGATGGTATCTTCCATTTGAGGCTCATCAACAATAATTACTGTATCCAATGTAATAATGTTTGGTTGGATTGAATCTGTTAAGGAATCCAGAAAATTATTACCATTTATTTCTGAAACTAATTCTTCCTCTGCATTATTATTAAAAATGAAAAAATAAACAGCTCCACCACCAAGCGTCAAAACTACTATGATAATCAAAATGATTATTTTTTTCACAATCAGTTATCTCCTTTGGTCAGATTGACTCGGTTGGCAATCTCATCTGTCTGCTTTCTTTCCACTCTTTTTTCAAGAACCCTATGTTCACTGAATTTACGTTCGCGTAGTTTTTCCACTGCTTTTTTATCTTTTGATGCTTCGTTGAGATGGCCCAAATTTTCTTCAACTTCTGTATCTGCATCCAAAACCCGGTCCTCTCCTTTTTCAATTTGATCATTCAATTGAAGCATATAGTCTGTGGAAATATTCAATTGATTTAATGTCATTTTTTTCCGAGAATCATCTCCGATTAAGATATTCTGTTTTTTTTTCTCAATATTTTCCAGTTTTTCTTCTTCATATTTCTTCTTCTCGCGAGAATGATTTAATTCTTCTGCCTTTATATCCTCAATTTTTTTCTTATAATTGAGAACCTTTTCCAGTGGAAATCTAAATTGTTTAGCCATAACTTTTAACCTATAACATCGAATAAAGAATTTAGTGTCTCATCAAATTGGGATGGTTCATTAGTATCCTGACGAAGGAATTCATCAATTTTTGATTTAAATTGAAGTGCACGATCAACTTTAGGATTACTTCCTGCAGAATAAGCACCAATGGATATCATATCTTCTGCTTCCCGGTATTCTGATAGTAATTCTATCAATTCCCTGGTACATTTAATATGGTTTTCATCAGCAATGTCCGGAAATAATCGGCTCACACTATCCAGAACATCAACGGCAGGATAATGTCCTTTAGTTGATAATTTTCTGGAAAGAATAATATGTCCATCCAGAATAGACCGTGCTGTATCACCGATAGGATCATCCATATCATCCCCCTCTACCAATACTGCATAGAGACCGGTTATACTGCCCTTTTTCCCTGCTCCCGTTCGTTCAAGCAATTTAGGTAAAAAGGAGAAAACGGATGGGGTAAATCCTTTTGTGGTTGGAGGTTCACCTATAGCCAAACCTATTTCTCTTTGGGCCATGGCAACACGGGTTAATGAGTCCATCATAAACATTACATTCTTTCCCTCATCACGAAAATATTCAGCTATTGCTGTTGCAATTAAAGAGCCTTTAATTCTAACCATAGCAGATTGATCTGAGGTCGCAACAATGACAACCGATCTTTTCAAGCCTTCCGGTCCTAAATCTCTTTCAATAAATTCCCTTACTTCTCTTCCCCGTTCTCCAATAAGAGCAATTACATTGACCTCTGCACTTGTAAACCTAGAAATCATACCTAATAGAACGCTTTTTCCTATACCACTTCCAGAAAAAATTCCAATTCTTTGTCCTTTTCCCAAAGTGAGAAAACCATCAATAGAACGAACTCCCGTCGAAATTATCTCTGTTATTCTTTTTCTGTCTAGTGGATCTGGAGGCACATTATATACAGGTTGAAATTGAGTTCCAGTTATCGGACCTTTACCATCAATGGGATTTCCCATCCCATCTAAAATTCTTCCTAACAATTGGTTTCCAACAGGTATATTCATGGGTTGAGGATTCACTGACACAGGGCTACCAGGTGAAATCCCCATGATTTCTTCAAAAGGCATCATCAATATCTTGTTTCCCTTAAATCCAACAATTTCAGCCTGTATGGTGCGATTGTCTTTAGTCCTGATTAGACACAATTCTCCCAGAGAGCCTTCCAATCCGGTTGCCTCAATAACCAAACCAATGATTTGAGAGATACGGCCTTCAGTAGAAACAGTATCAATTACATCAATGGAATTCAGGATAGAACTGAATTTAGAATCCGTTAATTCCATTTTAAATATTCCTGTTTTAGATGGTTTTCCATTAATTTGAATTGATGATTAAGGGTTGCGTCTATAAAAAAATCTTCGGACTCCACTAAACATTCTCCTGGGTGAAGCTTATCATCATCAATAAATTGTATCTTTTCATGAAGAGGAAGGTCTATCTGATTCAAAAATTCATCTCGTTTGAATTCTTTCAACCAATCCGGATTCAAAGATACCGTAATCTTCTTTTGCTCCATCATTTCCATTAATATTTTTTTTAACATTTTTCCGAGATAATCCGTAATCTCTTTTTTATGACTAAGTTCTTCATAA
>ERZ651768.2453-NODE-2453-length-12883-cov-1.829533_pt1 | contig 12883 bp, 13 predicted proteins | sample MGYA00514754_ERZ651768 | MGnify/ENA metagenome assembly ERZ651768 | reverse complement strand
TGGAATGGAAAAGGTTGCAGGGATGATGCTGAAAACAATAATGACCATGTAGAGGAACGGGATGTTTGACCATATTTCGATAAAACGCTGGAACATCAGGTCAAACAGGCCTCCGAAGTAACCCATGGCGCAGCCGATCGCGATGCCTATCAGGTAAACGGAGATCATGAACGTGATGGAGAAAACCAGCGCTATCCGGGTACCGTAGAAAAGCCTGGCGAGTATGTCGCGACTTGTTGAATCCGTGCCGAGAAAATGTCTTTGCTCGAGAGAAGGCGCACCGGGTCTGAAGACACCCTCTGGTGCATGATTCTCGAAAGCACTGTAGGGTACCAGCGGCATCAGTACCCAGTTTTCTGAGCCTTCTGACTCGAACCTTGCCGCCAGATCGCGATAATTCACCTGATAGTCATAGTCGAAACCGAAATCACTGCCAGAATGAAATGCCGTATAGGTTGGAAAGTAGAGCGCTCCTTCGTAGTTGACGATGAGGGCGCGGTTATTGACGAGTAATTCTCCCAGTGCCAGAACCACCAGCAGACCAACCAAGAACAGCAAGCTGTAGTAGCCGCGCTTGATTTCCCGAAAACGTCGCAGCTTTTTCAGCGTTTGCGGATTGATGCTGAGCATCTACTGGAACCTGATCCGTGGGTCGACCAGGGCGACCAGAATGTCCGAAATGATATTGCCGATCAGCAGCAGAAAGCTGGCCAATAAAACTATGCCCATAACGACGGGATAGTCTCTGTCGAGTATTGCACTCAGCCCAAGCAGACCGAACCCGTCAATGTCGAAGATGGACTCGATGAGAAATGACCCTGAAACTAGTAAGACAATGTTCTGCCCGAATGTCGTGGCAATGGGAATCAGTGAATTGCGCATGGCGTGGCCGGTCACCGCCCCGCGGAACGATACGCCTTTAGCGATGGCTGTCCTGATATAATCAGATGCGAGGTTGTCCATAAGATGGTTTTTCAAGAGCAGTGTGACCAGGGCGAAGCTGCCGATCAGATAACAAATCAGCGGGAGGATTGAGTGTCTGACTAGGTCAATAAATTTGTCCCAGCCTGACATCTCATAGAACTGCAGACTTACGAAGCCACCCATCGGAAACCACTCTAAGCGAACTGAGAAATATAGGAGCAGAAGAGAACCGAGCGCGTAACCGGGAATGGCGTAGCCGATGAAAATCAGGATCGAGGTGACATTATCGACGACAGTCCGGTGCTTGATAGCTTTCAGCACCCCAAGGGGTATACAGACGATATATGTGATGACCAGAGTCACCAAGCCATAGTATAGAGAGACTGGAAATCGATCCCTGATTACATCCCAGACAGGTTCGTTGTAGCGATAGCTACTGCCCAGGTCTCCCTGAACCACCTTGCCCAGCCATTCGACGTAGCTGACCAGTATGGGTTTATCAAAACCGTAGTATTCCTTGAGCTTCTGCAACTGGGCCTCAGAGAGCGCCATATCAGCACCGGCCACCTGCATGCTGACGCCGGCTGCTGCATTGAACTGCTGTGCTTCCATAATGGCGCGTTCAAGGGGCCCCCCGGGGACCAGTCGGGTAATAGCGAAAACGATGATAGTGACGCCCAGTAAGGTAGGCGGGATGAGCAGAAAACGTCTGATGAAATAATCGCGCATCGGGAGTTATGAGTTCGGAAGCTTGTCGCGCCTCTTGTCGTGGGACAGTGACCGGTCTGGCATCAGCAGCTGTAGGGTGTCAAACAGGCAGGCATCCTGCCACAAAGCGGGTTGCCATGAAAGCGGGTTGCCCGATCCATGCTCGGGAGAACATTGGCTCTAGAGGTCTGTTGCTGGTTTCTATAGTCTCGATTCTAGGTGTTGAGTTGAAAGAACTAAGCTTACCTTCGAAACTTTCGCTCACACGGACTGTCACCATTACAATCGATCGGTTTAATTTTCAGCCGTCAGGTAGCCGAGGACCAGGGTCGCGAGAATTGCGCCGAGGATTTGCGCTGCGATAAAAGCGGGCACATCAGTGAGATGGATACCGCTAAAGGTCTCGGTAAATGCCCTGGCAATGGTTACCGCGGGATTGGCAAAAGAAGTCGAGGCCGTAAACCAGTAGCCCGCCGTGATATATAAACCCACGGCAAATGGTACCGATTCAGGCCTGTACTTCAGACAACCTAGAATCGTCATCATGAGGCCAAAGGTCGCTACCATCTCTGCGAGCCATTGTCCGCCGCCGGTACGAATAGTTTCTGATGTCTGCAGAAGAGCCAGATCAAACATGAAATGGGCGCAAAGGACACCAACGAGGCCGGCGACGATCTGAACGACGATGTAAATCAATGCATATGGAGCAGAAATTTCTTTTCGCAGGACGAAGGACAAGGTTACTGCGGGATTGAAGTGCGCACCTGAGATTGGGCCGAATATTAGGATCAGCACCACAAGAATGGCGCCTGTTGCGATGGTATTTCCGAGCAGCGCGATCGCTACATTTCCGCCCGCCAGGTTTTCGGCCATGATGCCGGAACCGACAACGGTGGCCAGCAGGAAAAAAGTTCCCAGGAATTCGGCAAGTATTTTCTTAGTCATAGGCCGGTCACAAACATTGATAAAAACTGTCGATAAGTCGACGCGACCGCCGAGGTCCTTCGACGTGAAGCTGGTTCATCACATAGGCGAAAGCCACATGATTTTCTGGGTCAGCGAACGCGATTGCTCCTCCTGTACCAGAATGCCCGAAAGCAAGTTGGCTCGGCCCGAAATAGCTGGCCTCGGAATTTAATAGAAAACCTCTGGCTCGCCGTATGACCTGGCCCAAGACCCTATCAATTTCACCGTGGGTGAGTTCGGTTGTGGCAAGATCCAATACAGCCGAAGAGATCAGCGAACCGTCCAGCGCGGCACTGTAACAACGTGCCAGTCCCTGTGCACTGGCATGGCCATTACTGGCGGGGATTTCTGCCCTGCGGAAAGCTTCACTTGAGGCGTGCTTGTAAGGTGTGATCACCGGGTCAGAGCTGACAAGTGCACCTCTGGCAAGGGAGCTAACGGACGACATAGTTCGTCTGGCACGATTGGGGCCGATCAGGGTGGCACAGCGTTCAATTTCTTTTTTTTCGAGGCCAAGATAAATGTCTGCCCGCAGCGGAGTGCTGATGTTTTCCCGGAGGTAACGACCGGGCATTTGCCCGGTTACCCGCCTGATTATCTCACCAACGAGATAGCCCCAGGTAATGGCTTGGTAAGCGAAAGCTGCTCCCGTTTGCCAGCGTGGCTTTTGCGCTGCCAGGTTGAAGGTCATCTGTTGCCAGTCATAGAGTGCTTCCACCGTGACTTCCGGTTTGAATCCGATAAGCCCGGCCTGGTGCGATATCAACTGATCAACGGTGATATCGAACTTTTGCTCTGCACCAAACTCTGGCCAGTACTCGCTGACGGGGGTGCTGTAGCTGAGTTTGCCCTTGTCAACCAAATGGGCAATGGCCAGGGCGATGATGCCTTTCGTCGCTGAGTAGATGTTAACCAGCGTACCCTGTTGCCAGGGTTGTGATTGCCGGGCGTCCCTAAAACCACCCCAGAGATCAACGACAGCTTTACTATCAACATAGATGGCTAGCGATGCACCGATCTCGATATCCTCCCAGAGTGCATGAAATTCTCTGGCAACTAATTCAAACTGGGAGTCGCAATAACCTTGCACTTTCAATGGCTGTCGTAGGTTTAGCGGTGAAGAGTGATACTATCACCCATCCTTGTAAATTATGGATAAAGATGTTCACTGTTCGCCTGGAACGAGTTCGGCAGTTGAGCCAAACCACCAGGGACTTTGCTTTCGTTCGGCTGGATGGGCAGGCGGTTGAGTATCAACCGGGCCAGTTCTTTCGCTTTGAATTTGAAGACGCGGATGGCTCTTTCGAGCGAAGTTACTCGCTTTGCAACTATGATGAACTCTACGGTTCCAGGCTGGATCTGGTGATATCAGAGGTGGATGGTGGTCGTGCGACGCGCCTGCTGTTTGCTGATGACATTGAAGGCCTGACAGCGAGGGTCTCTGGACCTTTTGGTCGACTGGTTTTGCCAGAGCAGGCACCTGGCCGCCTCTTGATGGTAGCAACCAGTGTTGGCCTTGCACCCTACATGCCCATATTGAAGAGTCTGGAACCTCTGGACTATGGCAAGGTGGTTCTGCTCCTGGGTGTACGTGACCGGAGCGAATTCCTCTATGGCAGTACCTTGGTGGCTTATGCCGAACGGCACCCATGGTTAGAGCTGCGTCTCAGCTTGTCACGCGAACAGGCTGTACAAGAGTACGAGTTTGATGGCTATGTGAATCAGCAGTTGACTGACCTTGACCCTGATCCGGATCACGATCATGTTTTGCTGTGCGGTAACCCTGGGATGATTGATGTAGCCTGGTCTGCGTTGCAGGCTGACGGCTTTCGTGCAAAACAGGTTGTCCGGGAAAAGTACGTCTTTGGCAGGGAAACCAGGGCTGCTTCGAGCAGCCTGACAGAAGAGCAAAAAGGGTTGATTCAGGAAAAGCTGAACAAGTACAGCTGATCTATTCCCGGCTGCACCAGTGCCAGGGTTCATAGTTGATACCATCGGCGTTGTCCCTCGGGTAGGTGAGGTAGAAGTTGAAACGACTGGCATTAACGTTTAGCCAGGTGAAAGCTGGCGTATCCTCAAAGGCTTCGTCCAGTGGGATATTGTCGCCAGAGTGCAAGTCAAGGGCGCAGCCGGTATGGTGCTCGCTATGTCCGGGAATAGCGTTGGCACCGAGGATATCTTCGATCGTCCGACCATCCTGGAGTTTCTTCCTGATCACTTCACATTGGTATTCAATCGAACGGTAGGCTGATACCAGTTGCAGGTCGATGCCATCAGCGGTTGCCGCAGCCTGCATTTCCTGCCATGCGGTGAGGGTCGCGGGTGTCATCTTTTGAGGTCGTCCGAAGATGTCTTCTCCGGCCTCAACGAGTCGTGTGGCTTCTTCGCGGGACGGCAGCGAGCAGTTATCCACCATTTGCTGTGTGATGCCGAGAGCCAGCAGTTCAGCTGATAGGTTCCTCATGAGATCAGTAGTCCGATGATCACGGCAACAATAAAACCGAGGATTGCCAGCATCCAGTAAAGATGTGAAAGGACAAGAAACTCAAAAGCTGCAGCACTAATCACCATGATTTCATTCTAAACTATCATGTTTCACACAGTGATCTGGTCCTGGTGCCTAATTATCGCAGATTGTGCGGAGGTTTTTGTCACGAAGTTTTGTCCGCAACTGTATGGGTTGGGGCTTTAATCGGTTAGGAGCACCAGACAACCAGCGGAAAGGGCATGGCTCAAGACGTCCGCGCAGAATTGGCTAGCTGCTCCGTGGGAATTAAAGGGACCCACCTGCAATCTTACGACCTCGCGTCCTGAGGATAACGCCTCACGGAAGATAGGCTGCAGATCACTGAAAAACTCCGCGTCTTTGTTGACGATTTGATGCCATAGCCTTTGTGCGCCCTCGATGGTGTTCATGGCGCCTAGTTGAACGCGATAAACCAGGTACTGACGGTTCAGGCCCTGTTCTGAGTTTTCTCGAACCTGGTTGGGCAAACGCAGGTTCCATTGCTGCGACCAGGTGATCGGCTCTTCATCGTGAAAAGCAGTCGCACCGCCGGCTATTTCCGCCAGCACGTCTGCAGCCCTTTCAAAACCGGCTGATGCTGCCTTTTCCAACCAGTATTTGGCCTGGTTTCTGTCTTCAGGTACGCCGGAACCTTCAAGAAACATGATGCCAACATTGAATTGAGCAGGGGGATATTCCTGGTCCGCGGCCTGCTGGTACCAGTAGAACGCTCGTTCAAGATCGACCTGAATGCTTTCGCCATATTTGTGCATAATCGCGAGCACTGTCTGGGCCCTGGCATCACCAGCATTCGCTAACTCGCTGAATTCCTCGAAGGCCACAGCGTAGTTCTGGCTCTGGTAGGCAGTGGATGCTGTTTCAAAATCGCTTGCTTTGACCTGCCCGATCCCGATGAGCAGACACAGCGCGAAGAGATATTGACTGATGTCTGGAGCGATTCCTTGCATTTGGCTTATCGTATCACGGCAAATTGAACTATTTTCAGGGATACACTTACTAGAACGTATGAGAGTACGGAATCTGAAATGTCGATTTTCCAGCTGAAGACGAAGCGAGGTGCAGAGGATGCAGAAGACCTGAAGCTGCCGCAACGCGTCTCGGCGAAAGACAAGGTCGCGTTCGAGCATCTCCATTCGAAGTACTATCCTAAGTTGACACGATACCTGTCCAGGGTACTGCGACGGCCTATGTGTCAGGGATTGCTGCACTGATGAGAGGGAAAATGCCAGCCCTGATAGCTGCGCGAATTCAGGCAACGTTGCTTCAAACCTCCAGACCGGATGAGAACGAAGTGTCGGTAGTTGATCTGTGCCTGGCCGTGAATGCTGCCGCCAACATGCAGTATCAGAATTGTCAGCGAAACTGCGAAGTGGCCGTCAAACGTTGAAAACGTTACTGATCCTGTGGGTAGTCATGAGACAGGGAAGCAACGGTTGCAAAAAATTCCCGAGCGGTTTCCTGAATAATCTCAGCGACCGGCCGAACCGACTCAATCCGACCGGCGACCTGTCCGGATAACGCCACTGCAGCCTCCATATCGCCACCGAAATACAAGGATTTGGCATCGCCGAACTGACCGAAGATGTTCTCGTCGATGGCCTTTTCCATTTCGGTTGTACGTTTGGTTCGCAGTGCTCTTAAAGCAGGCGAGTGGAATTTATTCAGAAACACTGTGCCGGTTTCTTCAGCGTTAACAATGGCGTGCTTCCAGTTGTCATGCACTGGTGACTCCAGTGAGGAAACCATGCGGGTGCCCATTTGCACCCCCTCAGCACCAAGTGCAAATGCTGCGGCCATCGTAGCGCCATCGACCATGCCACCGGCAGCTATAATCGGCACATCAACCTTAGAGCGAACTAAAGGTAGCAAAACCATGGAGGCGACCGGGTTCGGGTTCTTGAAGCCACCGCCTTCGCCACCTTCAACAATGAGACCATCAACACCTGCATCGACTGCTTTGATGGCACCAGCGAGGGTTGGTACAACGTGGAAAACAGTACACCCTGCGGCTTTCAAGTCTTCAGTGTAGCGGGTCGGGCTGCCAGCGGACGTTGTGACGAACTTGATACCCTGGTCAACGACAAACTGCACGATATTTGGGTCGCGGACAAACGCCTGTGCAATGTTGACTCCGAAAGGTTTGTCGGTCAGGTCGCGCATCTTACGAATTTCTTCTTTGACATTATCGAGTTCGCCCGAGGATGTCTCGATAATTCCCATACCACCGGCGTTGCTGACAGCGGAAGCTAGCTGAGACCGTGCTATCCAGCCCATGGGCGCCTGGACGATGGGTAGACCAACTCCGAGCATCTCGGTAACACGATTCCTGAATTGCATTAGGCTCTCCGCAAAAGTTGGTAAGTATAGTCAAAGTTAGTGCTGTAGTGCTGTTCCTCGGCCAGTCGGAATTCCGGCGGCACCTCTGGAAAGAAAACGTCACCTTCTGCCTCGAGAGCGATGGTTGTCAAATGTATCTCATCGGCTCGATCAATTGCCTGGCGATAGAGTTCACCACCACCGGCGATAAATATCGGTGCTTCGATGGCCTGGGCACTGACAAGGGCAGCCTCGAGTGAGTGGCACACCATGCAGCCTTCAACGGTTAGATTCTGATTACGACTGACCAGAATAGTCTGGCGGCCCGGTAAAGGCCGACCAATGCTGTCATAGGTCTTGCGGCCCATAATAAGAGTGCCGCCCATGGTGATCGATTTGAAGATCTGCTGTTCGCCTTTGACCTTCCATGGAATGTCGTGGCCCTGCCCGATGACGCGATTGGTGGCCTGCGCGGCGATCAGGGCTATGGTCACATCTGCTCCACAGTGCTGATGCCCAGCAAACTCAAACCGTGTTTCATGGTCCGGGCGCTCAGGTCGCATAACTTCAGCCGGGATGCACGTGTATCGTCATCGGCTTTCAAGACGGGGCAGGATTCGTAGAAAGACATGAAGAGTCCAGCCAGTTCGAACAGATAGCTGCAGAGAATGTTGGCCTGGTAGTCCTCAGTAATGTCTTCCACGGCCTCTGGATATTGGATCAGCTTGACTGCAAGCGCCAGCTCGGCTGGTTCTGTGAGGACGAAGGCGATGTTGTCAAGATCATGACCGGCGTCGGCTTGTCTAAAAATGCTCTTAATGCGGGTAAAGGCGTATTGCAGGTACGGAGCAGTATTACCATCGAAAGACAGCATGGTGTCCCAGTCAAAGATGTAGTCTGTCGTTCTGTTTTTTGACAGCTCCGCGTATTTGATGGCTCCGATACCCACGACTCGGGCTATTTCGTCTTTTTCAGATTCGGCGAGATCAGTGTTCTTATCGCTGATGAGTAATCGGGCACGGGTAATGGCTTCTTCTACAACGTCAGCCAGTTTGACCGCTCCTCCCTCCCGCGTCTTGTAGGGTTTACCGTCTTTATTGAGGATTGCGCCAAACGGAACATGGCGGAATTGCTGGTCTTCTGCAATAAATCCTGCGGCCTTGCCGATGGCGAATAGCTGAGCAAAATGCAGAGTCTGTCGACCATCGACAAAATAGATAGCGCGTTCGACCCCTAGTTCCTCGGAGCGATAGAGGATTGCTGCCAGGTCAGTGGCAATATAAGGGAAGCCACCATTTGATTTTTGAATAATAGCGGGTAGCGGTTCATTGTCTTTACCGGTGAACTCGGGCAGGAAAACGCACTTTGCGCCATCGGAAATTTCTATCAGGCCTTTGTCCTCTAACATGGTGACGATGTTGCCGAGTTCGTTGTTATAGGAGCTTTCCGGTTTGACATCCGTCGGTGTTAGAGAGATGTCCAAGAGGTCATAGATGGCCTGGCAGTGGTTAATCGATTCAGTAATAAATCGCTGCCATAAGTTGTGGCATTTTTCATCGCCGGACTGCAGCTTAACGACAAAATCCCTGGTCTTAGCGGCGAATTCCGTATCAGTTTTGAACAGCTGGCTGGCTTTCTGGTAGAACACCTCGAGATCTTTCAGCTCGGTTGCCAGGGGTTTGCGTTCGTCTTCCAGCTTGTCCATAAACGCTAACAGGCTGCCGAACTGGGCTCCCCAGTCGCCAACATGATTGGCGCGAACAACTTCGTGACCAAGAAACTCCAGTACCTTGACATTTGCATCACCGATAGCCGTTGAACGCAAATGGCCGATATGCATTTCCTTTGCAAGATTAGGGGAGGAATAATCGACGACGACCTTCTCTTTGGTTTGTTCGGCAATCCCTAGGCGTTCATCCTTCGCCATATCAGTTAAGCAGGCTGTGATGAAATTTACAGACAGGGTAATGTTGATAAAGCCGGGACCGGCGATTTCCAGGGTAGAGTTTTCTTCGATCTCTGTATCAAGATTGTCCAGGGTGCCCTGTGCCAGTTCCCGGGGATTCATACCAAGTTTCTTGGCAGCTCCCATTACTCCATTAGCCTGGTAATGACCAAACTCGGGTTTGCCGGATTGACGTATGATTGCTGGTACACCTTCTGCACCGGCGGCAGTCAAAGAGGCCTCAACCTGTTGACTTAGATATTTCTTCAGGTTCATTGCGGGTTTTCAGGTATGAAAAAAAGCGGCAAATATTAGCTAAATGTAACAGAAGAGTCATCATGAAACTGTTCGATTGTTCTTCGCGCATTTGAATATCTATGCGCGCAAACCCTGGACGATTTCCCTGTGAGCTCCGCCAAATGGGCCATTGCTCATAATCACGATGTGCAGGTTGCCGGAGTGGTTCCGAGCCCGCTCAACGACCGTTCTGATCAGGGTTATGTGATCGCTGATGAGTCTGCTTGTGCTGTTTTCGAGCTTTGACATATCCCAGGCCACCTTATCGGTTTGAAACCAGAGTACTTCGTCAGCTCCTGCAGTACTTTCCGCAAGAGTCTCGGCATGGGTGCCTTTCTTCATGGTGTGTGATGCGGGTTCGATGACAGCAATAATCGTGTCGTCTTTAACCCTGGCTCGGAGTCCTTGCAGAGTCGATTTAATGGCGGTTGGATGATGGGCGAAATCATCATAGATCGTGATGTCTTGCGCTTTGTGAAGGACTTCCAGGCGGCGTTTGACACCCGAAAATGCTGACAACGCTTCACAGGAAGTTTCAGCGGAGACGCCAGCGTGACGGGCTGCAGCGATGGCTGAAAGCGCGTTGCTGGCATTATGCCGGCCACTCAGTCCCCAATGAATTTCCCCAACTGCTTTGCCATCGAGATGGATTGCTAAAGCTGAATAGTCTTCTGTCAGGGCCTGGGCAGAGAGCTGCTCAGAACCTGTTGTCAGTCGTGGCGTCCAACATCCTCGGTCGATGACATCGAGCAGATGGGTGTCATTGTGCGGATGAATAACAAGACCGTCCCCGGGTATGGAGCGAAGCAAAAGGTGAAACTGGTACTTGATGGCTTCGAGGTCGTCAAATATATCAGCATGATCGAATTCCAGGTTGTTCAGTACGAGTGTCTGGGGGTGGTAGTGCAGGAACTTGGAACGCCGATCAAAGTAGGATGTATCGTACTCGTCCGCCTCTATGACAAAGAAGGGTTCATGACCCAGTCTGGAGGATTGCCCAAAATTCTGTGGAACACCGCCAATCAGGAATCCAGGCGATAATCCTGCCGATTCCAGAACCCAGGCAATCATCGAAGTAGTGGTGGTCTTGCCATGAGTGCCGGCGACAGCGATGACCCAACGATTTTTCAGCAGGTAGCGGCCCAACCATTCGGCACCGGAAGTGTAAGGTGTACGGGCATTCAGAACCGCTTCAAGTGCCGGGTTGCCTCGCCTCAGATTTGCATTACCAACGATAACCATGTCGGCTGAATCCGGGATTGAATCAGCTGAATAACCGTTGGCAATGTCAACGCCAGCTTGCTCCAACTGCGTGCTCATCGGTGGGTAGACGTTCTCATCAGAGCCGGTTACGGTGTGACCCTGGTCTCTGGCCAGCATGGCGATGCTGCCCATTAATGTGCCACAAATACCCAGTATGTGAACGTGCATCTAGACTCTCGGTACGATCGATAAGGTGATGATGACCGACATCATTTCTGTCAGGAAAGCGATCGCTGTTCCTTGGATCAGGCTGATATTAATGGCTCGATGATAGATATGTCCGACGATCGCTAGCCACCAGCCGAAGCAGATCCACCAGCCTGAATCGGCAAAGAGCTTCAGCGTCTGATTTTCAGCGTTGACAATAATAAGACTGAAAGGCAGGAGCACAATTAGCATGAAGGTGTTAGTGCCCAGTAGTGCTGCCCAGGTGGCTTTGAATCGAACCCGGTATCCCTTGAAGCTTGCCAGGGCATAGGTGATAAGCGCCTGCATCATGACACCGGTGGCAACAACAATTAGTGTTACATCAACGGTTTCCGCGGGGCGGGTAAGGCTGGATACCGCGATGGCGGCAGGCAGATAAAGAGCTAGCACAAAACCGGTAACGAAATTTGATGAGGGTAATGCTGCCGGTCCTGCCCGCAGCAGGCACATTTGCCAGAAATAATCCGCAATACTCAGCATGCTAGGTTACCTCTCCCTGGTAGCCCAGGTTAATTGAGCGGACTTTTGGCATCATCGCGCCGAGGATAATTGTGCTGATACACAGAATTAGACCGCTCACGACTAATCCGGTGGGAATGCCGACAGTTTCTGCAATGTATCCGATTGGCAGTACCCCGAGCGGCATCAATCCGTGCGACATCATATCGATGCTCATTATTCTTCCGCGCATACGTTGTTCAACCTGTAACTGAACGAGGGAGCGATTCATCGACATATTGACGGCGGAAATAAATCCGATCAAGCCGATGACGATAGTTGCAATGATGAAGTCTGTTGTTAAGCCAAAGCCTGCGACCAGTGCCCCCCAGAGAACACTGGTGCCCAGTAGCCAATAGCCTTTGTTGCTGATGCTGCTCATCTTGGCCAGTGCCAGCGAGCCGAGAATAGCACCGACTCCCATGCCGGTCATCAAAAGACCCAGGTCGTCAGGTCCGCCCCTTAAGATGTCGGTTGAGAATGCAGGCAGCAGAGTGTTGATTGTCAGGCCGAATAGAAAGGGGAGAATAGAGAGCAGAATCAGACCGCCGACCATGGCTGAACCGATCACGTAAGTGAAGCCCTCATGCAACTCCTGCAGAGGGCTGCCGCTGGCTTGATGGCTCGGCCTGCCGGAGTGCCTGATCAGCAAGACTGTAACCGCAGAAATAAAATACAAACCGCTCAGGACAAAATACACCAGGCCGACGCCATAGGTTGATTTGGTGTCGCCGTCGGCAAATACAGCAATCATGAATCCAGCCAGGGCGGGCCCGAGGATGCGTGACAGATTCCAGGAAGCTGTATTGAATGCCATTGCATTGAACATCAATGTGTCACCGACGATTTCGGGAATGAATGCGGTGCGGGCCGGGATAGACAAGGCGAGGGCTGTTCCATTGATAACGCCTACCCAGATAAAGTCCGAGAAAGTCACGTCACCGAACATGATGATGATGGCCATGATTAAGGTGGCAACTCCGTTCAGGACTGGTGCAAAACCGATGACTGGCTTCTTCGCGAATCGATCAGCAAGAACACCACCGATCAATGAAAAAACCACCTGCGGTAACATGAATGCCAGAGTGACCCAGGTCAGGTTCATGGCGGAACCCGTCATCTCGTACACCAGCCAGCCTTGTGCTACCAGTTGCATGTTCAGCGCGAATGCAGAGGCAAGCATGCCAATCCAGAGATACCTGTAATCGGTTACCTTCAAGGAGGCAAACATG
>ERZ651768.2451-NODE-2451-length-12889-cov-3.050734_pt1 | contig 12889 bp, 10 predicted proteins | sample MGYA00514754_ERZ651768 | MGnify/ENA metagenome assembly ERZ651768 | reverse complement strand
TGAGTGGAATTCACTACGAAATCTGGATTGAAATCTTCGGAACGAGTTGTAGATGAAAACGGCTATACCACCAGCTAGATACATAACTCGATTTGACATCAATGTTCTCAACTGACGATCACCCAGCCGCTCTGCACGTCTCGATATTTGCGAAATTTCTGGACCGTTACTCGACAATAATTCTGTCTGCAACGCTTATCGGGACGTTGAGTCTCGTTCTTCCTCTTGTGTTGCTTGACGCCCCGCCTCAGGCCTCACAAAATCCGACCGGTCCGGTATTTGATTTTCAAAACGAAATCGACAAGAGGTTTGAATCACCGATTCACGTTTTTAGCTTAGTAGTGGAGGCACGGGATGGAGATATTCTCGGACAATCGGATCTTCATGAACTGCTGGTTAATCAGACGAGGCTTATTGCTGCTGATGAACGTGGTGAGCTGGCCGCTGGGGGATTAGATGCGCAGAGTTATCTTTTCAGCTATTACGATAGTGAAAATGCGAGGCAGGTTTCTGGTGTCACTTCGCTTGCAAATGCAGTAGATGAATTGCTACGTCGACATCCTTTGCTTTCTACAACCCTTGCCGAGGCATCGGACGAGCAGGTTAAGTTTGCCATCCACACACTCTTTTCGAACAGTCAAACTTCCGGTTTGAGAGACGCAATATCGGTAAAAACTACCAGTGAGACGAGGATTCTGTTCGGGGAGGAGATCATTTGGTGGGAGGCGCCAGCACTGATATTCAATGTTCTCGCCGACAACGAGAAGCTTGGTGGTGGGGCATTCTCGATCGATATCACCGGAGATGAGGCTACCCGAGACAAAGAAAAGTTTAATCGTAAGGTCCAGGAAATTCTCAGAGGGGATCAGTTAAGTTTTCAACTCTGGGCGATAGCTATAGACATAAATTTGGAATCCGAAGAAGAGGGTCAGCAGGCCGGAGTATTTATCACTTTAACTGCCATAATCGCATTGGTGATCGTTGGAATAGCATTGCGTTCTTACTGGTCTGTAGCATTCACCAGTGTTGGTCTGGCAGCCCTGATCATATGGCTTAAAGGGATTTCAACCCTAATCGGCATAAAAGGTGGCCTTATCAATGACTTGATTGTCCCAATCGCAATGATCTCCCTCGGTGTGGATTTTGCCGTGCATGCTGTCCGCAGGTACCAGGAAGAAAGGCGGTTAGGCAACGCTCCAGCTATTGCTTTTAAGGTCGGTATCACAGGGGTTGGCGGCGCTCTGATTCTTGCTTTTGCAAGCGACTCGATAGCGTTCCTCTCCAACACATCCTCAGGAATCGAGGCAGTTATTCATTTCGGGTTTGCTGCTAGCATTGCTGTCGCATCCTCTTTCGTCGTGCTCGGACTAGTTGTCCCGCTTGCCGTTAGCCGGGCTGATGAAAACACCGCTGAACTACGTATATCTTCAAGATTAAATAAATTGTTGAAACTGATCGGAGGACTGGGAATCGCGATTGGGTCCGGCGTGGCGATTATCATGATGATTGCAGTGAGCGCACCGATCGGTCTGGCGGTGCTGTCAATTGTATTTATCCTGCAGATAGTGGCTCCATACCTTATCGGTAAGCGTTGTGCACGTTCTAATCAAAATGTGCCAGGAATTTCCAAGGTTGAACGACCATCCACCGCAGCGCAGTTTGCCGGAAATATAGTTGAATCAGTTGTCAAATACCGATTTGCAGTCCTGTTGGCCACGGCTGGTATCACTATTCTTGCTTTTCTGATGGCGGTGCGATTGGATTCGACGTTTGATGCGAAAGACTTTATTTCGCCAAATTCAGACTTCGTCATGAGTCTGGATAAAATGGACGAACACTTGGGTGAACGTGGCGGAGAACCAGCAGTTATCCTGATTTCCGGAAACCTTGCTGATCTGTCGACAATCGATGCCATCACATTGGTGTACGAAAATCTACAAAACAATGAAAAACTTGCCCATCGCAGTAATGGAGTAATTCGATTATTCCCGCCGGACCCACTTTCAATTATTCGCAGTAACACTGAGTCAGAATTTGCTCGTCAGCGGGCGTTGAATTTGACTGGTATCAGCATCTCTGATGTAGATGGCAACGGTTTACCCGATACTGCTCCTGGAATTCGAGCGGCTTTGGAACTGTCTATCATAGAAGGTGTGTTCAACACACAGGGTGACGTTATATACAACCCCGATCGAGTAGCCACTGTCTATCGTCGGATTGAAGATACAGACTTCGTGCGCATAACTGTCGGTTTACCTGGTACACGCCAACAGAGCAATATTGACGAGGCGTATGAGCGTTTGGGGAGCGACCTCGCTCCCCTCGCGACAGCACCAGCTATTGAATCTTATGGTCTCACCGGATCACCGTTTGTCAGAAATGAAGGGTTGAAGGCCACAACTTCCTCTCTGCAAAAATCCATACCTATAGCTGCAGTGGTGGCATTAATTGTCTTGGTGTTTGCGATGCGATCTTTCAAATTTGCAATTGTTACTGTAATTCCTATTGGGCTCGTTGTCGTATGGCTTTACGGAATAATGCATGTTTTTGGGTTTGAGCTTAATTTTGTGACGGCCACGATTGGTGCTGTCTCTATAGGAGTCGGGATTGACTATTCAATTCATATGACCGAACGTTTCAGAGAGGAAATGAATAGATCTATCCTGCCGATGGATGCCGTTCGCAAAGCCGCCAAGGGAACTGGCGTGGCATTACTAGCGTCAGCGGGTTCATCCATTGGAGGTTTCGTAGTAATGGGGTTTGCTCCTATGCCTTTGTTCTCGTCATACGGGATTCTCACTGCAACGATGATCGCGTTGGCCTTAACCGCATCGATATTGGTGTTGCCTGCATTACTTACACTAGTTACGGGTACCAAGTCATATAAAGAGTCAATCGAGGAATCATAATCAAGCTTTGATTGTGAAAAAATCCAGACCTTGATGGATATACGCTTTGACCCATAAGAGGTGTAAATGCAGGCCAAGATAATCTGGATAGTTTTGAATTCAGCGATCGCAATATTGGCGTTCGGTTGTTTTATGGCATGTACTTATTTAGAAAATATGGCAACCGGAATTTCACCTTCATCCTCTGTTATCCCATTCAATTTGAACGACGAGATGATTGTGTTTGAATCCGATAGGGACGGCAACACCGAGATTTACGTTATGGATACCGACGGATCGAATCAGACGCGTCTTACCTATAACGGTAACCAGGACATTTCCCCCTCATGGTCTCCGGACGGATCACGCATAGCTTTCAGTTCTGATCGGGATGGTAATGCTGAAATTTACCTGATGGATGCCGATGGATCGAATCAGAGGCGCCTGACAAACACTAGCGCTGGAGACAGCTCTCCTTCGTGGTCACCCGATGCATCGCGGATCACCTTCAATTCGGATGGTGCCGGGAACGAAGAAATCTACATTATGAATGCGGATGGATCTGATCAGGCGCGTGTGACGTATACCGACTCTTGGGATATATTGCCGTCTTGGTCTCCAGACGGTTCTAAGATCGTATTCAACACTGACCGGCAGGACGACGGCAGGACCTATGTGGATATCTACGTGATGAGCGTAGATGGGTCGAACCAGGTACGCCTTACGCATGGTGACTCCTGGAACAGTTCAGCTTCATGGTCTCCGGATGGCTCACGGATTACGTTCGATTCTGATCGTGACGGTAATCAGGAGATCTATTTAATGGATGCGGATGGTTCGAACCAGGAGCGCCTTACCTACAATGATTCTTGGGATAGCTCTCCGTCATGGTCTCCGGACGGAGAGAAGATCGTGTTTGATTCTGACCGTGATGGATTTATAGAAATCTACGTGATGAATGCAGACGGATCTGATCAGGAGCGTCTGACATACAGTGATTCGTGGGATGGTTGGCCTTCTTGGTCTCCATCGTCCGGAACGCATCACGGGATAGAATGAGACGGTTTTGACAAATCGGAGAATAATAGTTTTAGGGCTTATTCAAGCAGTAGCAGTTACCTTGTATATCGTCCTGTTCGGCTTGGCTATGACTTCTTTTTCAACTTTCGGGGATGAATCAAATGAATTTCTGGCAATTCTCACCGGTCTACTGTTATTCGTGACTTCGGCATGTATAACCGGTGCATCGATGTTGGCTTACCCAACTGTGCTGGCATTCCAGAAACAATTTAAGGAAGCCGGCTTGTTAGTAGCTGCATCAGTATTTTGGTTGGGTGTGGCTTTAGTTGCTACGTTGTCATTACGTTGGTTTCTGGTCAATTTCGCGTAATAACCAGGTAGAGCTATTTTGATGGCGCCACTGATGTGCCAGCCGACCTTTACCGAGAAAAAACCAACAGGTATAAACGGTAATGTCGTCTGGTTACTCTCCCTCAAGTGCCCTGACCACCTGTTCGCCCTCTCTCTTCCAGTAGCCGTGGAGGATGGTGATATCTGTTCCTACAGAAAAGTGGCGAACTCCCATATCCAGGTATTCTTTTGTTTCATCAGCCGATTCGATCTCGGCACGTGGGGGCACTCCCATATTGATTGCGACCTCGAAAGTCTTTTTCTTTGCAGCCACTACTTCTGGATGGCTCATATCTCGTGGTTGACCGATGTTCATTGAGAAGTCCGCCCCACCCCACTGAACCATCTCTACCCGTTCTTCTGACAAGATTTGTTCCAGGTTATCGACTGCACCTTTTTTTTCTATCATGAATGCCAGAACCGTATCTGCAACTGAGTCGACGTATTCTTGCGTGCCTCCGTAACCCATATATGAATTTCGTCTTGTCGCCACACCGTACAATCCCCCGTGGTCGGGGTGGTCTGGCAGGGCTGCAGTAATACATTCGCGTACTTCTTCTATGTTCCGGACGTCCGTGAATAGGACACTTTCGAATCCTGCTCCGATGCCCCTTTGAGCCAGAAATGGCATAAGGCTTTGGTCTATCTTGATCATGCTGCCCATGTTGAACAGTTCCGCAGCGCGGCACATGTTGTCCAGATCATGAAGGTCCGAAGGGCCGTATTCGGCTACGAACTCGACGTAGTCGTAAAAACCTGTGTGCCCAACGGCTTCTATTTCGGCCGGCCATACACTGTGGATGTGTGTGCTGAGTGTAGGGTCACCGTTTTTCAGTTTCTGCCTCAGGATATTTTGTTTCATGGCGAATTAGTGCCTCCGGATCATTTGTAAGCGCACTGAGAGCGCCAAGGGTACTTGAAGATATAGGTGATGTGTCGTGCTAGGTGTGATCTACCTATATAGATGTGAGATTGGCAACTTACCAATCAGGTAAGAAGGTTTTATCAGACACGTTTGTCGAACCGTCATTTATTGTTGATTCAATTTAATGCCAATCAACAAAATGGGACATTTTTGATCCACGGTATTAGAAGCTTATGTAATTGCTTTGAATAAGTTGCTTTCGTCAAGGAACATGGTTGCTCCAAATTCTGAGTACTTAGCCATTTGTTCCTCGCTATATGTACGTAGGCAGAGGGTAGTTTCGGTTCCCTCCAACGAGGCAATCACCTGTTTGATGCAATCATCGTCGGTCTTCAGGGGATGATCCGGGTGGGCTTCTCGATTGAATGTGAGGTCATTGGGTCCCCATGACAGTACGTCGGCGCCGAAATCTGCCATTTCCCTAGCCCGCATGATCGCTGATAATGATTCGATCTGCATCCACAGTATGCCGTGGGAATTCCACCATTCAGCATACGTTATCCGATCGGGATATTTGGTTGACTGCGGGCTGTTTGAAGGCCCCCAACTCCTTCGGCCCTTTTGCGGATAGTAAAAATTTTCAACTGCATCACGCACGGTGGCTAATTCCTCAACTTGAGGAATTTCAATCATCGATGGACCGAGGTCTAGCATGTTGCCTATAAGGAACGTCAACTGGGCATGCTTGATCCTAAGCTGAATCGGGAGACCCATATTGTTAGCTATCTCGCAAACATTTACGAGATCGTGCTCACTGAAGGGGCTGTGCTGTGCATCGACAGCTAAAAAATCATAATCAACTATGGACATGGCGGCTTCGATGTCGCCCTGGGTAGCCCATGTCCTCACAGATGTTCCGACGATTTTTTCTTTTTTGAGTATCCTGTTTTTCAGAGTTTCAATGCCATGCATTAATTGGGAATCCTTACTATGCAGCAGGCAGTTTAACAGGAACGGATGGTGGACCGGTTGAAGGTATGCCAAATCATTCCATGCCCCGGTCGGTTGCCAACCAATCGATCTTCGTTAGGGAGAGATTAAACGTACACAGCGACGATTTTGCCCTTTACGTGGCGACCCTCGAGCTGAGCGAGACCTTCCGGAATTTCTTCCATCGTGATCGTCTGTTCGATCATGGGATCGATCTTTTTGTCGGATACTAGTGCGATCATTTCTGATGCCATATTGGCTAGATCAAATTGCGCTGATCGGTTGGTCGATGTGTGAGCACCACCGTAGGCGATGTTGTGAATCGATTTTGCACCAGCAAATGTGGTGTCCGTGATGGTCGGCATTCCAGCGACACAGGCGATTCCGCCTCTGAACTTCAGAACTTCAACACCTTCGTTCGCTGTGTTTACGTCGACTGCTCCGAGAACTCGATCGACACCTCGACCATTCGTAATCGACATGATCGTGTTCACCACGTGTTCGGTGTGGTAATCGATAGCGTGATCGGCTCCAAGAGACTTCACGAATTCGTGATTTCGCTCGGAGGCAGTAGTGATGACTGTCGCACCTATGTTTTTGCTTATCTGAACCGCAAAGCCGCCTACGCCACCAGCACCTCCTTGCATCCACACGGTGTGCTCAGGTTGGACATTGAGTCGACGAACTACTGCTTCGTATGCAGTGAGGCCTGCACATGGAATCGCTGCGGCTTCGGTAAATGACACATTGTCAGGAATTTTCGCCGTCGTGTGAGCCGTTGTGATTGCGTATTCCGCGTATCCGCCTGGTTTTGTGAGATCGCCATGGTAGAACACACGGTCGCCAATTCGCCATTGCACAACGTCGGAACCGATCGCATCAACCGAGCCTGCAACGTCTAGCCCGAGCACATGTGGGTATACCCACATGTCGTTTCCACGGCCAGCCAACTTGTAGTCGACCGGGTTAAGGCTGACTGCGTGAACTTTCACACGAATTTCATTATGGCCGGGCTCGGGCGTTGGAATCTCGCCGATGCACAAGCTGGAGACCGGGCCGGGTTTGGAGAGTAGTAGCGCTTTCATGATTGAAACCTCCGGTTGCTGAAGCCTTTTCTAGATTGACAGTTACTTTCGAACTGTCGTCGACGTCGAGAACGTTGGAAGCAGCAACACATTTTATTGTTGTTGTTGTTCTTATCAATGCACCAGAGTGACCCAACGTGATTCAGCAACTGACATATAGGCTGCATCAACGATTTCCGCTGCCTTCATTCCGTCGTAGAAGCTTGTTTCAATGAGTGATTGATCACCGGCAACAATTGCATCAGCGAATTGCTGGTAAGGCTGTGGGTACGCTGGGCCTGGGTCAAGTTGTGCAACCGCACTGTTCGATCCCGTGACTCCTTGTATCGCGTGCCTTCCGTCCGTCGCTAATCTGCCTTTTTCCCCGGAAACTTCGACACGGGGCGAAGTCTTGCCGTCGGGTTCAGTTCCTCTTGATGCGAACGATGTATGCACCACAGCCATCCCTCCTTTTACCCATTCACATAAAAACCCGGAAACGTCAGGGACGTCGACTTCAATGCCTTCTGGCTTGTCTGCGGTTGGACGTCGCACGTTCGTAGTATCGAATGATGCGACAACTCTCTTTACTTCTCCGTTTATAAATCGAAGCATGTCGAATACGTGGATAAGTTCATATACCGAACCGCCTCCATTTTCGGATCGGAATCGCCATGAAAGAGTTTCTGGACGGGCATCGTACTGGTGGGACATGCCCCACCAGAGGTTCGCGTGGTAGATACGACCGATGAAATCATCGTTTATGTAACGTTTGATACGCCCTACCATAGTGTTGCCGCGCTGATTGAAATTGGTGCAGTGAATGACGCCGGCTTTTTCGGCTGCATCGAGCATTTCTTTGCAGTCGCCAGCTTTTAGGGCAAGAGGTTTGTCACACAAAACATGCTTGCCTGCGGCAATGGCGTCGAGGGCAATTTGTTTATGCGAGTCGGTGGGAGTGATGATATCGACTGCGTCGAGAGAGTCCATATCCAGCATCTCGTGATGATTCGTGAAGCCGGTTGGAATATCCCATGTTTTTTGAAAATTAGTGAGTTCTTCACCGTTGCGACGCATCGCAGCTACAACCTCGACGTTGTCGAGCTTAAAAAACTGTTCCATGTGGGTCTTTGCAAATCCACCTGCACCAATAATTCCGATACGAACTTTACGTGTTTCTGACATCAATATTTATCTAACCTGTGACAGTCGCATGAATATCGATACCCATCTTTTCGGAGAGGGTGAACTTTTAGATCGATATTGGAAGCACACAGTCTAGCGAAAAACTTGGGGCATGATTTGTTTATTCGCTCGTATTTACTGCCAGTCTTGTGTACCCGTGGGCCGGAATGACTTATCTGTGATTCCGTACGCTTCACCGATGAGTCTCTAAATCTAACGATCACTTGAACCTTGTCCATGTGTAGGCCAACTCACATACACGCCTTGGGTGCAGACGAGCACGACGTACGGGCGCACACACGAGAAATAAATATACCCAATTGTAGAGAATGGTGGCTGTCCCATGTATCCCACCTGTGACGATCGTCACGGGACGGCCTCACCGGCCAGTGCACCGGTACACTTTCCATTTGTCAAAGATAACTGCCCATTGACTGTGACGTGCTTTATTCCGACGGCTGTGGCACGAGGGTCTTCGAACGTGGCACGATCGTCGATTCGATTTTCATCGAACACAACAAGATCTGCGAAGTTGCCCGGTTTGATCACACCTCGTCCGGTTATACCGAATCGTCGCGCTGGGTTTTCAGTCATGCGCTGGATGAGTTGTTCAATCGGATAATCGTGTCGTCGTCGCAATCGCCCGAGGATACGCGGAAACGTGCCAAAGGCTCGCGGGTGAGGGAAGCCGCCTATGGGTATAGAGTCACTACCCACCATGTAGTCATTGCGCTCTAATAGCCGCATTACATCGGATTCAATTTGCTGCCAGATCGCAACGTTTTTGGGCGGCAACACTGCCAATCCACATTCTAGGTCTTCTTCAAGCAATATGTCGCACATCATTTCCGCGACTGATGTTCCTCGGGCCGTAGCGGCGTCTGCCCAGGACATACCTTCGAGATTGCGATTCTGATTTGACCCAATGTATGTCCACAATGCATGTCCTAAAGTTGTACCGTGAGTCTCTTCGAGAAACTTGATCACACGCCTACGTTGTTTTGGATCGGACAGCCTTCTTTTGATGGCCTGCGCCCCGCCTTCCACGAACCACCCAGGAAAACGGCACACTGGCATAGTCGAGCCGCAAGGGTAGGGGTAAGTGTCGGCGGTCAGGTCGATGCCATCGGCGATAGCACGATCTAACTCGGCCGTGATCACCTCTGTTTCACCAGGGTTGGTCGGTGTTGTGCGGTAATGAGCTATGTGTAACTTCACTCCGGATCGACGCGCTATTTCCAGTGCTTCTGCCACAGGGGAGAGACCTTCAGCACGATCAAAATTGAAAAACCGGTACTGAATAACAAATACACCGCCCATCTCAGCTACGACTTTTGCTAGTTCCACCAGTTCACTGGTAGTGGCGTATGCAGCAGGGAAAAACCCCAATCCGGTCGACATACCCGCTGCGCCTTGTTCGATTCCTTTTTTCAATAATGTTTTCGCCGATTCAAGTGAATCCCCAGTCAAAGGAACGTCATTAAAACCGACTGTAGAGAGTCTTACTGCACAATGTGGCACCAGGGCCACGGTATTGACTGAGCAGGTGCGATGATAGTGAGATCTGAATGATGAGATGCTGGACATATCGAGTTCCTGAGGCGGCATCCCGCAGAGTCCTGACATGTATTCGCTGTAGTTGCGGTAATTTTCTGGATTCAACGGAGCATATGAGAGACCGTCTTGGCCGAGCACCTCAGTTGTCACGCCCATCTGGATAGCGCTTTTATGTTGGGGGTGATTGAGGAGAGCTGCATCTGTGTGGACATGCGTGTCGATAAAGCCGGGCGCAACAACCAGTGTGCCTATATCAAGCACTCTCTTTGCAGATGCAAATTCCAGATTTCCTATGTCAGCAATTTTCTGACCTTTTACGGCCAAATCTGCTGGATAAGGGGAAGCCCCGGTCCCGTCAATAATCAGCCCCCCTTTCATAATTAAATCAAACAAAATGCCTGCTCCATACTTACGTACTAGACGTAAAGATCCATGGGTGCTGACTCAGTTAACCAATCAATTCCGTCCTCGGTGATCAAGAATTGGTCTTCTATCGAAATAAACATGTCGCCACCCTCTGAATGGCAGATCGTTGGTTCGAGTGTTTCAACCATGTTTGGTTGAAGAACAGTGTGGTCACTCAAGGCTATGTAAGGTGGTTCATGAACAACTCTACCCACTCCGTGCCCGGTATACGGGATCACTGGGGGGTAGCCAATATCATCGTAGAGATCAAGTTCGATCTGTCTCAGGTCAGAGCATTTCATTCCAGGTTTCATTTCTTCCATGCAGCGTTCAACTAACCATTTTTCAACTGAGTGAGCTTTAGCGAGTGAATCACTAACTTCGCCGAATCCAACGATTCTTGAAAGGTTGCAGATATAGCCCTGATACTTTGCTTGACCATCTATTCGAATAAACATTCCTTTTTTAAGTTCGACATTGCCGGAAGCAGGCGATCCATTTGAGAGATCGAGACCTGCCGGGCCGAATATCATGTACGCTCGTTCATAATCGGCACCATTTTCGACACATAGTCTTTTAAAAACTGATTGCAATTCAGGCTGAGTCATACCTTCTTCTGCTTCGTGAACCGTGTCGATCCATATTTTGCTACCAAGTTCGCAGGCTATACGGAAACGTCGAATTTCCTCTTCGCATTTGATCATGCGCAATTGCCAGATAACGTCTTCTGCATCAACAAACGTGGCGTTCGGGAGTAACGTCTGAAGTCGTTCTGAATACTTTGAACCCAAATATCGTTTTTCGATCGCTATGGTTCCACGATCGAGCCCTTTTTCTTGCAGAGCGTTCGCAGTCACTTCCATCGGGTCACCGGACGCAGGTTTCGAATCTAAAGGGTTGTCCCACGTTTGGATATAGTAACCAGGACCCCAGAAACGTCTATCCTCAATCCACGGGTTCATGATTTCGAGCGTTGTAGACTCGGATGCCCCGGCAACAATAAATGCACCTCGTTTAATGTCGGCAGGTAGACCGACAACAGTCATGTGAGTAGCTTCAGTATCCCAGAGCACATAAAATTGGTCACTAACAGGATGCCAATAATCTGACAGGTAACCGACACTATGTCTTGATGTTGCAAGGATCACATCGATACCAGCTGAATTCATGATGTGACTCGCACGTTCGTATTCAAATAATTGCATGATTCTTTTGTCTTTGTGAGGAAGGTAGCTTGTAACCGATGTCGGTAACCCTACTGTACGGTTGGAAAAGGTGCACCTAACACCCTTAAACCATGTATGCATCTGCACTTTTAGAGAATTACTACCCCTCTCCCTTCTTGAAATGAAGGTATCTTTCGGTACAGGATTTGTCAGCACCAACCTTGGGCATAGTGATATCCAGGTTACGTTGAACACTTACAGTCACGTTACCCCGACACTGCAAAGGCGTGCAGCTGAAGCGATGGATGAGGTTTTGGGTAAGGAACTTATAGAAAGTCGGGAGTTGGTAGCGATACCATAGAACTAACAAACGAAGTCTTTAGTTTTTGCCCACAATGTGTCCGTTTGCGTGTCCGCCTCTTTCGGAATTGAGCGTCGAAACACCTGACTTCAACTCAGTATGCCAACGTAGCTCAGTGGTAGAGCAGCTGTTTCGTAAACAGCAGGTCGGCAGTTCAATCCTGCCCGTTGGCTCCATCCGCCTGGTCTTTCCGTTGTTCAGCTACTTCCGGATACATATCTAGCTGTGTTCGTTTGATCAACCTTCAGTATTTTTATTCGTTCTATTACGATTTTTCACATCACGCTGTATCATCCTGCCATCGTACCGATGCGGACTTGCGAAGTTTGCCAGCGGACATCGGCCGTGATTGTGATGAGGGAGAACAACGAATTGGTCGAACAACAGGCTGCGATCCTCAGACCCGAGACCTTGATCGATGAGTTCAAAAAGAACGGTGTCACCCACGTAATCACCATTCCGGATAGTGAGACTAACTATCTCTATGAGCTAATGTTGGAGCAAGACTGGCTAGACGTAGTTCCTATCTCCCGAGAGGGTGAAGGGCCGAGCACCGCACTTGGTTTATGCGTAGCGGGCAAAACTCCCGTCGTCTTGATCCAGAACACAGGCATGATGGAAGCTGGTGACTCTATACGTGGCATGGCGCTTGATGCTGGTTTCCCGATGGTGTTCGTGGTGGGTTATCGCGGATGGACTCGACGAGGAGTTATACGAGACAGCGCAGCGAAATATACTGAACCGTTCCTGAACGCATTTGGACTTGACTATTATTTTGTAGAAGCGAATACAGACGGCCCCCGTATCACTACGGCTTTTGAAGAAGCGAAAAAAACAAAGCGTCCTGTTGTTGTATTGATCGGAGACGAATACCACGGCTGGAACCGAGAACCAGGCTCTGCTTAGATGATTACCACCTAAACCGAACATCAAAATTCTAAGATAGTTACCTGTCAATATGGAAGGCATTTAGATGATTAAATCCCAGGACGTATTCC
>ERZ651768.2449-NODE-2449-length-12893-cov-3.459270_pt1 | contig 12893 bp, 9 predicted proteins | sample MGYA00514754_ERZ651768 | MGnify/ENA metagenome assembly ERZ651768 | reverse complement strand
ATATATCGGCATCAACCCGGTTGTGGTTCACGGAGGAGGCCCGCAGATCGACCAAACCCTCAAGGCTCTGGGAATTCAATCCCGTTTTATTGAAGGACAACGCGTCACCAATAAGGAAACGATTGATGTGGTGGAAATGGTTCTTGGTGGAAAAGTGAATAAGGAAATCGTTTCCCTGATCAACCACCAAGGGGGCACTGCGGTAGGCATCACCGGGAAGGACGGTGACATGATTTTCGCAAAACGGCATAAAAGGGTGAATCATTCGCCGGAAATGGATCGACCGGAAATTATTGACCTGGGGCTGGTGGGCGAGATCACTAAAGTGAACCCGCACATTCTGGAAACCCTCGACCGCAACGAATTTATTCCCGTTATCGCCCCGATTGGCAAAGGAGAAAAAGGGGAAACCCTCAATATCAACGCCGACTTTGTGGCAGAGAAGATCGCATCAGCCCTGAAAGCCGAAAAACTGGTTTTGATGACCGATACCGAAGGAGTAAAAAATAAAGCTGGAAAACTGCAGTCCAGCTTGACCCGAAAACAGGCCTCCGACTTGATCCGAAGCAAAGTCATTCGGGATGGAATGCTCCCCAAAGTTAATTGTTGCCTGGATGCCCTCAAGTCCGGAGTGCATAAGACTCACATCATTGATGGCCGTGTCCGGCACGCCCTGTTACTTGAAATTTTTACCGAAGAAGGCATTGGAACGCAAATCGTGGAAAAAGCTAAAGACCTAAAAGCAGTCGCCGCGCCCTTATGAAAAATATGCTGTTCCGGCTTGACCAGTTTAAAATTGTTAATATTGACAAAAAATATATCGGTTGATAATTTATTCGTAGAAACAGGATTCTGAAAACTATTCAACATCGCCTAATGCAATGAGTTCGTCACTATTGGAAGGAAGAAGCAAAGCTGTTCTCTTAGCGGTCATCGATAAATATATAGAGACTGCTGAGCCGGTGGGTTCCCGCACCATAGCCAAGGTTCACCCCGAACACCTCAGTTCCGCCACACTCAGGAATGTGATGGCAGATTTGGAGGAAAGGGGGTTTCTGAATCAACCGCATAAGTCGGCGGGCCGAATTCCCACCGATAAAGGCTACCGGTTTTATGTGGACCACCTCCTGCGTCCACAAAGTTTTTTAATGAAAGCCGAAGTGCTGTCGGAAGCCCCTGAGCTTGAATACCCCCTCGAAAAACAGAATCTTCAGGAACTGCTTGAGCAGGCCTGCGAAAATCTCTCCAAGGTTTCCCAGCAAACAGGCCTGGTCATGCTTCCCAGTTTTTCAAGCGCCTGTTTCAAGCATATTGAGTTTACCAAGGTGGCCCCCGAGGCGGCGCTGGCAGTTTTCTTCTCCGAGCAAGGCATCCTGCAAAACAAAGTGCTTCCCATAGATGCGGATATGACCCAAGACCAACTTACCTCTATTTCAAATTACCTGAACAGTGAATTCAGTGGAAAACCCATCAAATGGATCCTGCGGGAGTTGCTGAAACGGTTGCGGCTCGAAAAAGAACACTATAACTATCTTGCAAGTAAGGCCCACGCCCTTTCCGCCGCCCTGTTTGCGGAAGAAAAGGAAAATAGCGAGCTGATTGTGGAAGGCGCCTTGAATTTTCTCGACCAGCCTGAGTTCACAGAGGATATCAGCAAAATCAAGGCTCTTCTGTTTACTCTCGAAGAGAAAACCAAATTGATCAATCTGCTCGACCTTTGCCTGCACCATGATGGAATGACCATATTAATCGGGGAGGAAAATCTCCAGGAAGAAATGGGAAACTGCAGTCTGATCGCGCAAAATTATCAACTAGGAAATGAAAATGTGGGCGCACTGGCTGTTTTCGGGTCTAAAAGAATGGATTATAAACGAATCATTTCCATCGTGAACCATACCGCGAAAATAGTCTCCAAATTAATTTCTGAAAACCAGGGAGTTTAAAAAGGTTTTATGACATCCAAGGAAAAAGCAACCAAAGAACCTGCTGAGGAAGAACAGGAAGAAGAACAGGAAGTTCAGGATCTGGAAGAAGACGCTGTTGTCGAAGAGGAAAAAGAGCTCGACCCCCTCGAAGAACTTCAGCAACAATTGAAGAAAAAAGACCAAGAACTTGCCGAACAAAAAGGCGATTTCCTCAGAGAAAAAGCCGATCTTGAAAATTTCCGTAAAAGATTGATCAAAGACAAGGAAGATGCCGTTCAATATGCCAACCAACGGCTTCTGAAAGAACTGGTACAGATCAATGACAACCTGGATCGAGCCTTGCATGCCTCCAATACTTCCCTGGAAACTTTCAAAGAAGGCGTTGAAATGATCCAGAAACAGTTCACCACATTCCTCAAAAACCAGAAAGTGGAACAGATTGAAGCCCTCGGAAAACCTTTTAATCCGAGCCTGCATGAAGTCATGACCCAGCAGGAATCTGAAGACCATGATGAAAACACTGTGATTCAGGAATATTCCAAAGGTTATACCTTGAATGGACGCATTCTTCACTCCGCGAAAGTGGTGATTGCAAAAAAGCCCGCTAAGGAAGAAAAGGAAGGAAAAGAAGAAGCTAAAGAAAGTGTTGAAGAGAAAAAATAATATTTTAGCCCTGCTCCATTGCGGCAAGGCATTCATGCCCTCTAGGGCATCTCTAAAAATTGCTTTTGGCCATGAGCACAGCCTTTAAAAATAAGGGCCTGCGAGTTGCCTTAGAGAAAATTACAGAATAAACAGAGATCCCCTCTAAATATTTTTATTGCATTCATGCCTGAACTCCCTGAAGTCGAAACCCTGCGCCGGGCTCTTCTTCCATTAGTGGTCAACAAAACCTGCACGGCACTCAAGTTCTATCGCGAGGACATTCGGTTTCCCATTCCCCAAGGCACTTTGCATAACCTGTTCGCGAACCAAGTGGTTTCTAAAATCCAACGCAACGGGAAATACCTGCTTTTGCAGGTCCCCCAGGGTGCCATGCTTTTACACCTGGGTATGAGCGGGCATGTTGCCCTGCAAACTTCCATAACCCCCCGGGAAAAACATACGCACGCTATTTTCCGGTTTGGCTCCAAAACCTGTCTGCACTTTATCGATCCGAGGCGTTTTGGGTGCATACTCTGGGTCCCGCAAAGCGGAGAGCATCCCCTACTGGATAAAATGGGACCGGACCCATTTTCGCCGGACGCCAACGCGAAAGCTCTGAAAGGTCAGGCTAAAAACTGCCGGTCCCCCATTAAGACGTTCATCATGGATACAAAGCGCATCGCTGGAATCGGCAATATCTACGCCTGCGAATCCCTGTTTCAGGCGGGCATTAATCCTAAACGAAAAGCAGGACGAATCACTCTTGCTGAATGGGACCGCCTCATTTCTTGCGTGCGCTCCACTCTGGAAGACAGTATTTCCGCCGGAGGAACCACCTTGCGTGATTTCTTCGACCCCAGCGGTGCCGCAGGATATTATGCGGTACAACTGTCCGTCTATGGTAAAGAAGGCGAGCCTTGTCAAAAATGCAAAACCCCAATATCCCGCATGGTCCATTCCGGCCGATCCACTCTTTTCTGCAAAATCTGCCAACAAGCGTAACGCTGGACTCAGCAAGCAATAGCTCTGCTTGGCTAACAAAAAGTTATCTCGGCTCAATCAAGCCCTTGCTATCTCCCTCCGGTGGCTACAAAGACTATCCTTACTCATTTACTCACGCAATATATGGGGTCCAGCGTCACACTGGCAGAGGAATTCTTAAAGGAATTTAAGCTATCTATTCACCCCCTTTTTGGCGAAAATAACTCTTGATCATCAAAAGCTGAGGTGTAAATTGGAACAATCAATAGGACTGCTGACATTAAACGCTAAATTTATTCATTCATCACTGGCTTTAAGATACTTGAGAAATGCCAGTCGAAACGCTGGCTACCAGAACGTATGGATTCGAGAATTTGTCATCAACCAGCCGGTCTGGAAAATTGCCGCAGAGATACAGAAACTCCAGCCCGAGGTTTTGGGAGTCGGCATTTATATCTGGAACCGGAGCCAGAGCCTGGGGTTGATCGAACGCCTGCAAAAGCAAATGCCGGAACTTAAAATTGTAGCAGGCGGTCCGGAAGTATCGTTTGAAAAAGAGGGTTCCCTCGCCTATCCGATTATTTCCGGCGAGGGAGAAAAAAAATGGGTGGAGTTTCTCGACTTGACCCGCAAAAATGAGGCCCCATCTGATGACGTGCTTAAACGCTGGCGCACCTATGGAACCGATCTGCCTGAACTCATCCCCCCTTATCTGAAAGAAGACTTTTCCAAACTTAAAAACCGAATCGTGTATTTTGAAACATCCAGAGGGTGCCCTTACCTTTGTTCGTTCTGTTTATCCGCATTGGATAAAACGGTTCGCTACTTCGATGAAACCACCATCCGCAAGCAGATTAAAGAACTCATCACCGCCGGCATTGAAAAAATTAAATTTGTGGACCGTACTTTCAATCTTAAACCCGGGCGCATGAAAAAGCTGATGCAGTGGTTATCTCAATTCAAAGGCAACGAATTTCATTTTGAGGTGGTGGGGGATATTTTAACTCCCGAAATTTTAAACTTTCTGGAAACAGTTCCCCCAGGGATGTTTCAATTTGAGATTGGCATTCAAACGACCACTGAATCGGTCCAGGAAACCATTCAAAGAAAACAGAGCAACCAAAAACTTTTTGAGACGATCCAAAGGTTGGTGGAGCAGGACCGTATTCATTTTCATTGCGACCTGATTTTTGGCCTGCCGGGAGAAACCCTGGAACATATCAAAGAATCTTTCTCTCAGGTGATAGCGCTGAGACCACATGAATTGCAGTTGGGCTTTCTCAAATTCCTTCCCGGAGCCCCCATCAACAACCTTGTCGAAAAACACCAGTACCGTTATCAGTCCACTCCTCCCTATGAACTGATCTCGCACCAGGAATTATCTGCCAAAGAAGTTCTCTATTTAAAACAATTCGTGGATATTTTCGACCGCTACTACAATTCCAAACGCTTCCGTTTTTCCATCAACGCCCTTCTCGAAAAAATGGACCCGGTAACACTATTCAACCGCCTGCTGGAATATCATGATTCTCACGCATTGTTGATGAACCCTGTTTCTCTGGACGAACATTACCGTATTTTCCGGGACACGTTTTACCCGGACCCCACGCCAATGGAGCAGGATCTGCTGAAGCTGGACTATCTGTATTCACAAAGATCATTCCGGCTTCCTGGTATTTTGTCGGCAAAGTCCCCTGTCAAAACATGGAAGCAGGACCGCAAAACACCGATTATTCCCTTCGCTCATGAAATTGAGATCTCCGGGTCCCAGGCCCTTTTAAAAGAGACCAAACATCCTGTATACTACGCTATTGCGCATTCGCAGAATGGAGACGGCTATTTCCGCCGTCCCACCGTCAATGTCATATCAGAAGCCTGAGTTCGCTTTCTGATGAAACCTTAAAAATCCAAAATTATATAAAACAACAACGTTAGGACTCTAACAGGTGAACCAAAAGGAAATAAAGATGACGCCTCTCAACACTAAAAGCCAATCTATCACCCAGGGGGACCGGCGAGCCCCCAACCGCGCTATGCTCAGGGCGGTCGGGTTCACAGATGAAGATTTCGAAAAACCCATCATAGGTATCGCCAATGGACAAAGCGAGATCACCCCTTGCAACGCGGGGCTGGGAAAACTCGCCGACATCGCTTCGGTCCAAATCCGAAAAAGTGGCGGCATGCCGCAAATGTTCGGAACCATCACAATCAGTGACGGTATCTCCATGGGGACCGAAGGCATGAAATGTTCCCTGGTCAGCCGGGAAGTGATCGCCGACTCCATCGAAACCGTTTGCCGGGGTGCCAGCATGGACGCAGTCCTTTGCATAGGTGGTTGCGATAAAAATATGCCGGGAGCCATGATTGCCATGGCTCGGTTGAATATTCCCGGACTCTTTGTTTATGGCGGCACCATCAAGCCCGGCCACCTGGACGGCAACGATCTGACCGTTGTTAGTGTATTTGAAGCGGTTGGACAATTTGGGGCTGGCACCATTGACCAAAACCAGCTTATCAATATTGAACAAAACGCCTGTCCGGGTTTCGGCTCCTGCGGGGGTATGTTTACTGCCAATACAATGTCCTCCGCCTTTGAAGCGATGGGCATGAGCCTACCCTACAGCTCCACAATGGCCAATGAAGACAAGGATAAAGAAATCAGCACCGGACAAAGCGCGAAAGCCCTTTTAAATATGATCGAGAAAAACATCCTTCCCAGGGATATCATGACAAGGGAGGCCTTTGAAAATGCCATCGCGGTCGTTATGGCTGTAGGCGGCTCTACGAATGCAGTTTTACATCTCCTGGCCATAGCCCACTCCGTAGGAGTTCAGTTGTCCATAGATGATTTTGAGGTAATCCGGAAAAAGGTTCCCGTCTTTTGCGATATGAAACCTTCAGGAAAATATGTTGCCATCGACCTGCACCATGCCGGTGGCATTCCGCAAGTGATGAAAATGATGTTGAACTCCGGGCTCCTGCACGGCGACTGCCTGACCGTAACCGGAAAAATCATCGCTGAAAACCTGAAGGATGTCCCCGATCAGCCTCGAGAGGATCAGGATGTCATTCTGCCTCTGGATCGGCCAAAATCCACAGAAGGCCATTTAGTCATTCTCAGGGGCAACCTCTGTCCGGAAGGGGCCGTCGCGAAAGTTTTGGGTGTTAAAACCCAGAACTTCACCGGTCCGGCCCGTGTCTTCAATTCAGAAGAGGAATGCCTGGATGCCATTCTCGACGACCGCATTCAGGAAGGCGATACCGTAGTCATTCGTTTTGAAGGTCCAAAGGGGGGGCCGGGAATGCGGGAAATGCTGGCACCCACCTCTGCCATTGTAGGTAAAGGCCTGGGAGACAAAGTCGCACTCATCACCGATGGTCGGTTTTCCGGAGGAACCTATGGAATCGTGGTCGGCCATATCGCACCGGAGGCGCAACTGGGCGGAGTGCTGGCTCTCATCAAAGACAACGATACCATTAACATCGATATCGAACACAATCAGCTAAACGTACAATTGTCCGATGAAGAACTTGAGCAAAGAAGAAAGGCATTCATCGCCCCAGAAATAAAATATAAAACGGGAGTATTATCTAAATACGCTAAACTTGTCGGTTCTGCCTGTAAGGGTGCAGTGACCGATTAACCGGCCAAACGGCCGGTGGCAGTGCGGCGGTGACGCTAACGCGACCGTCAAAAGCGTGACTGCTAAAAACAGTGTTCTCGGCTCAACGAGCCATTGCCCAATTGCCTCCCTCGTAGAGGGTTAACTATGATGCAATATAAAATTCTACCGGGGAATCTTTATCCCGAAGGCAACCGAATAAACCTTTATTATCTCCACAACCTTTTCAAGGTCATTGGCGATTCCGTTTCCCTGCAGATGAAGCAACAGCATAAGATCAGTGTTCCCATTACTGCTGGGATGTGGGGGGGCACCTATATGGTTGCCCTCGACGATGGGCAAGCCAAAACAAATGTTGTGCGCCTGTATTCCATCGTCAATCTGCCACAGAACAGCCCTCTTGACAGAATAGAAAACTTTGAGTGTTTGATGGAGATCTATCAGCAAACGGTTTGCACTACTTTTAAACGCTATGGGTTGAATCTGGTGGACCCGCGTTGGGGAGAATCTATTCCCTATTCCAACAATGAGCGACCGACCACCGCCCTGCAAATGTGGGACACTGCGGGAAAAGCCAAATTCGTGCGAGCCTTTTTTGTGTGGAATGAAGCCACCTGGGAAGAGTCGATCATCTACGACATGATCCGTAATGTTAAAGCCCTTAAGGAACTTTTGAATACCTGTACCCGACCGGCAAAAAAAGACAGTTCGGAACTTAAATTTATGTTACAGGATATTCTCATTACCTACTTCACCCTATACTCCGCCTTGACTCCGGATTTCGTTGAACACGCGGATCCCATCATTAAAGACCTATTCAACCAGGTAGTAAGCGGGATGCATTCGGAAGAAGTTATTGAAGAGCAATATCACAAGGTTTATTCAAACGCTTTGGTATATGGGTTTGAAGAAGCCCTGAAAATTCCTTATGGCAAAGAGAATCTGGATGTGCAAAATGTGGAAGACTGGCCGGTGGAAAAAATCAACTACGTCCCGAATGAATTGAAAGAAAAACTCGTTCCCGCCTTGCAAGCTCCCTGGAAGAAGTTTCATGCCAACCTTAAAAAAAAATATGGCGCAGAAGTGGCAAAACGCTGACGTTCTAACCCAGTTTTAAAAGGAGCCAGCCTGCAATCCCCTTTTGCCCATTCAATTCCTTATTAGATCCGTTCCAAACCGCGATGGCAATTAAAACCGATTGTTTAAACTGAACATCATCGGCATTGGCATTGGTTAAAGATCGATTGAAAACCAGGCGCCACTTATTATTTTTCCATTCCGCAACACCTTGTACATCCTGCTGACGCTGGTCCGTCAGGGTGCTGAATCCTTCCGCGTTTAAATCCTCAATAGTTTGATATACAAGCTGGGAGTTGGGGTTGTCTTTCACTCCTGGTTGCCCCCTTTCTCCGCCCACCGCTTTCCATTGCCAGATATTGACGGGCTTTCCCGCCTCGCCCATCGTTATCGATGGGGCCTCCTTATTGGCAGTAACCGGAAACATCACTGCCGCCCGGTCGACATATAACGCCGAATGGTCAAAGTTACTATCCCGGGTCGCGTCATTCCATTCCAGCATGATGACTATGCTCGAATTATTTTTTGCGGCACGCACCACAACTTCCCTCGTAGAAGGATTCGGCCATTTCGGATTTGTGATCATTTGCGGTCCGAGTTCCACCTTGACGGGAACAGGTCCTCCCTCTCCATCCCAAAAAGGATCATAGGGGTTTGCCGGAAAGGTTCCGTCATGGCTGGCCACTTGTATAACAGGGCCACAACTTTCATCCTGCAAACAATCTTCAACATTCACGCCACAGGAAGAGATGAACAGAGCGCAGAGCGCAACCATCATCCCCAAGCCGAATAGCTTCATTCTTTTTTTGGTCATGGAAATGGGTTTAGTAATGGGGATCTCTATTTATTCGGTAATTTTCTCTACGGCAACTCGTGGCTCCTTAATTTATAAGGGCCACTCATGGCCAAAATTAATTTTCAGAGATGCCTTAATAATTTTCGATCAGGTTTTCGAGTTCTTTTTTCAAATCGGGGGTATAAGGACCGACCAGAATCAGGTTCAGATGTTCTGGAACAAAAGTCCGGCGGGCAACCTCAGTGATTTTTTCTTTCGAGATCGCCAGAATCAGGTTTCGTTCTTCTTCCAGGGACATTTCTTCTGAATAAAGGTGAGGAAAGGCATAACGTATCACCTGTTTGTAAGGATCGTCCAACTCTGAATCCAGATCAAACATATAACGCTTTTTCACATGCGCAACTTCATCATCAGAAGGCCCCAGGCCGGCAAAATTTTTAATCTCATGAAGGAGGACTTTTACAACCTCAATGAGCTTTTCCGGTCGCACCGTTACATCAAAATCCATCGTGCCGATATCCGACATACTGGTTGCCCGGCATTCCACCGAATAAATCAAGCCGCGCTCCTCTCTGAGTACCCTCTGCAACCGGGAAGTAAAACCATCATCAAAGATCCGGCTAATCAGCCCCAGAGTCAGGAAATCCTCATGATTGTAAGAACAGGATCGAAAACAAATTTGCAGTTCGATCTGGCTGTCTGAATCGTGTTGGAAAAGAAACTGCGGTCGGACCTGTTTATCGGCAATACTTCCGATAAAATGATTTTTTGAAATCGGCGCCACTCCATTGGAGAAAGTGGAAAAGTATTTTTCTGACAATTGAAGATTGCGATTGTGCTCAATGGGCCCCGCCATCGCCAAAACCATGTTGCCGGGAACGTAATGGGCGTTGTAGTAGTCCCTTAACATCTCCACAGTAATCATTTTAATTGTCCCTTCCGTCCCAATGGTGGGCCAGGACATCGGTGTTCCAGGATAAAGCAGTTTGCATGCATGGTTGTTGATGTCTACATTCACGCCCTCTTCGTTGAGATCTTCATAGTACTCCTCAAGAATGATTCCACGCTCCAGCTCAATCTCCGGAAATGTCGGGGAAGAAAAGAACTCGGAAAAGAGTTCTATTCCCTTTTCCAACCACGAAATATGCGGACTAAACCCGTATTGCGTGTATTCACCAAGAGTGGAGGCACGAAGATCCCGGCCGATATTCTCGAATTCCATATTCAGGGAGATCGAATCGCCGTACTTCCGGTTTCCCCGGAATAGCATATGTTCCAGAAAATGGGAGATTCCATTGTTCTCCTCATTTTCAAATCGCAAACCGGCTCGGACAAACATCGATACTTCCATGGTGTGAATATGCGGCATTTCCACCGTCACCACCGTCAAGCCGTTGGGCAAAACATCTTTAAAATATTTCAACGAGAATTCTGTAACTTCCATATTTCCTGTAATATAAGAACCCATGAATGTACGCCCCCGCCGCAAACGGACGAAGTATCCGATAAAGATTTCTATTTAAAAGGCGTGGCAACAAGGCTACGCCTTGAGGAAAAGTGGGTAGGCTAAGCAATATGCCAGTAAAACCCGTTTGCTTTTCAAGTATAGACCTATTGGCCCCACGCCGAGTGGCCCTCTAGCGAGGGAGGCAAATAGCAAGGGCTCTATTTAGCCAAAATAATTTTTGCTAGCCAGAAATAGTTATTGCTAGTTGGCCCCACGCCAAGTGGGGGAATAAAACCCACTTGTGGGATTTAAAATGAAAAGGCATTATTGCACAAACACAGAGCCAACTCCCAGAAAGATATGAATAATTTAGAATGGTCGAAATCCGATTACGCCATCGGATTAGACTTCATCACACAAAATGAGGAGCAGGCAAAGGCTTCGACCCTGCTGGATGCAGGATGTGGGGTGACCGTGGCCCTACCCACAGGCCTTCCGCTATACAGTTTGGGACTCTATAGCGCTTTCATTCAAGCCCCGATTCTCCTGTTTATCATGGTTGTGGCTTACTTCCTGGTCGCTTTCTTGTTTTCCGGGCATGGAACAACGGGAACACTTTTCATGATTAGTGGTGCGTGCATTTTTATGCTGTGGGGACTGGGAAAGGTTCTACAGATATTATTTTCAGTCCGCGAGCTTTTTCCGAGAAAATTCTTTGCGACCTTAGGCAAAGAGGGAGTGGCCATGCATTTTTCCCGCTGGCATTTTCCGCTTCAATCCCAAACCGCCATTGCCTGGAATGATGTTGAATCCACGCTGGTAACTACCACCCTGTTTCTTCCCGGCCTGCTTGTTGGAATCCCTAAAACAACGATTTTCGAAATCACCGCTAAAAATGGCGAACTCTTGAAAATTCCTTTTCACCCCAAGAATGACGTAGCGCAATCCATAATTGAGGCGATAGGCAGGCAAATCCAATCCCAGTCGGGGACACCTTTGCAATGGCCAGAAAAATAAAACTTTTCACGACGCATTCCTGCTATTCAAACAAAATGGCATCTTCTCCCAGAAGGGCCTGGATCTGCTGGATCACTTCATCAGAAGGTTGAATGCGCAATTCCTCCGACACCGTGACCACACGTTCCTTGTCATCCGGAAAGATGAAATGCAGGCGAGTGTCATTGTTGCCCTTATGGGAGGCGAGAATCCCCTTCACTGCCACCAGGGTTTCGCGCTCCAATCCCAGTGTCCTGAAATGGATCATGACTCGGCCGTGAAAATGCTGTTTGGCTTGTGCAAGCGGAAAAATCTCTTTGGCGATGACTTTCGGCAGGTTGCCTTCGGAGTCCACCTCACCTTTTACCAGAAGCGGTTCTTCCTCTAGTAAAAGCGACTGGGCCTGACTGTATATTTCAGGCCAAAGGATCACCTCCACCGATCCCTGCAAATCCTCAAGGGTAATGATCCCCATCTTATCGCCCCTGCGGGTAGTTTTAGAAAGATGCTTGATCGGGATTCCCGCCAGACTAACGGTTTTACCGTTTGCCGCTTCCGCGATGGATGCCGAAGTCGCATCGGTGAACCAGGATAACTCTCGGGTAAACCCATCCAGCGGATGGCCTGTGATATAAAATCCGATGCTTTCCTTTTCCAACCTGAGCCGATCGGTATCGCTCCACTCCTCAACATTGTCAACAGATTGGTTATCTTCCTCAACATCGACCTCAAACGAATCGAACATGCTGGACTGTCCCAACTGCTGGTCTCTTTGTTTGGCCTGTCCCCGTTCCATACAGGTTTGAAGCTCTTTCATCATCCCGGCTCGGCTTTGGCCCAGAGAGTCGCAGGCACCACTTTTAATCAAACCCTCAAATACCCGCTTGTTGACCAACTGCATATCCACGTTCTCACATAATTGCTCCATTGATGTGAACCGGCTCAGCCCCTTCCTTGCCTCGATAATATTGTCGATGGCTTTGCCCCCGACATTTTTAATGGCCCCTAGACCAAAGACGAGTATATTTTCGGATACCGAGAAGTCGCGATGGCTCAGGTTCACATCCGGGGGTTGCACGGTAATAGTCATTTCACGGCAATCATGGATATAGCGAATGACCTTATCGGTGTTATCCATATCGCTGGTGATCAAGGCACCAAAAAATTCCAGCGGATAATGGGCCTTCAGGAAGGCGGTCTGGTAGGAGATCTGCGCATATGCTGCGCTGTGCGACTTATTGAATCCATATCCGGCAAATTTCTCCATCAGATCAAAAATCGAATTGGCAGTTCGCGATTTAACCCCTCTCTTTTCAGCGCCCTCCACAAAAATAGATCGCTGGCGTTCCATGTCCTCCGGTTTCTTCTTGCCCATAGCGCGGCGTAGAAGGTCTGCAGCGCCG